>Ga0256845_1000105_pt1 | contig 73691 bp, 63 predicted proteins | sample RiftiametaG_FD_189101 | JGI IMG/M metagenome (GOLD analysis project Ga0256845, IMG submission 189101) | Tube worm associated microbial communities from hydrothermal vent at the East Pacific Rise, Pacific Ocean - Riftia | ecosystem: Host-associated > Annelida > Integument > Unclassified ...
TTTAAATTTATTTAAACAAGACAAAACGAAGTCTGCTAGCATGGCTCGTAAGAAAAAGATGGCTACTCTGGATGATAAATTTAGATCAAGCCTTATGCAGCAAGGGATTAAAATGCGCTAGCCGTGCTATTTCTCGCGCTTCAACTGATTTTTCTAGGATGATAGGGTAGGGTAGGGTATAATTCGACTCAGATCAGTTGAAATACAAAATTGATACCACTAAGAAGCATCCCAAGTCATTCAGAATTCATGGAACTTGCAAAGGCCGCTCGAAACTTATGATGTCTAGGGATCTGGGATCTACCTCATTATGGAAAACCTTCTTAATCAACCTATTAGAAACGCGATATCAATCGATGTAGAAGATTATTTCCAAGTCGCAGCACTATCTGAAACAATTAATGTTTCAGAGTGGGAAAATATATCGTCAAGAGTTGAATGTAACACCCACAAAATTCTAGATTTATTTGATCAATATAACGTTAAAGCAACCCATTTTATTCTCGGCTGGATAGCTGATCGATTTCCTAATCTGGTTAAAGAAATAGCCAATCGAGGTCACGAAGTGGCTAGTCATGGTTATAGCCATCAACTGATCTACAATCAATCGAAAGAAGTTTTTAGACAAGAAACCGATAAATCAAAAAAAATATTGGAAGATATTATCGGAGAAGAAGTCATTGGTTATCGTGCTGCGAGTTACTCCATCACAAAAAAATCGCTATGGGCGCTAGATATTTTAGCCGAAGCTGGGTTTAAATACGACTCAAGTATCTTTCCCGTTTATCACGATAATTATGGGATTCATGGTTCTCCGGTAGAGCCCCATATTTTACAAACTCCAAAAGGTCATAAAATGGTGGAATACCCCTTGTCTATTTATAAAGCGTTTGGCCAAACAATTCCTATAGCAGGCGGGGGATATTTTAGGCTTTACCCTTATTGGTTATCTCGTTATTTTTATCGCCAAATGAACAAAAAACTGAAATCCTTTGTCTTTTATCTTCATCCATGGGAAGTCGATCCAGACCAACCCAAAGTTGACGTTAGTTGGTTCTCAAAGTTTAGACACTACAACAATCTTGATAAATGTGAAGGGAGGTTAAGCAAGTTATTATCCGAATTCAATTTCACCACGATGAAAGATAAATTGGACCATTTGGGAATGTTTAAGGAAGGTCAAGAGATAGAGGCTAGGTACGTTTAATTAAGAACTAAGAATAAACACATGAAGATCAAAAAATTAACATTATCAAAAGAATCCGAAAAAGCTTGGAATGTCTACGCCCAAGAAAAAGGCTCAAGCCTATATCACTATAGTAATTGGCGGCATTTAATAAAAGAAGTCTTTGGACATGAGTCCCATTATATTTATGCGGTAGATAGCAATGAGAAAATAATCGGAATTTTGCCCCTAATTAGACTTAGAAGTCTCCTATTTGGCGATTACTTGGTCTCAATGCCTTATTTTAACTACGGTGGCTGTATCGCAAATAATTCAGAAATAGCCACTTATTTACTAGCTGAATCAGAAAAGTTGCGATTAGAGTTAGGCTCGTCACATGTCGAGCTAAGAGCCGTTCAGGCGCTTCAATTAGATTTACCATGTAGAGAAGACAAGGTTACCATGATGTTAGAACTACCCGATGATCCGGATATATTATGGAAAAACATAGGGACAAAAAGAAGGGCGCAAGTTAAAAGGCCTATAAGGGAAGGGGTAGAATTTGAAATCGGTGGAAAGGAATTACTCGATGATTTTTATCATGTTTTTAGTATTAATATGAGAGATTTGGGAACCCCTGTTTATTCAAAAACTTTTTTTAAAGCTATTTTTAAATGGTTTCCGGGATCTGCTAAAATTGCGATTGTGAGACTTAATGGCGAGCCTGTTGGAACTGGATTTTTATTGGGAGATAATGGAACTATGGAAATTCCTTGGGCTTCAACATTGAGAAAAGTCAATAAAATTGGCGTGAATATGTTTTTATATTGGAATATACTAAAATCAGCAATAGAGTTTGATTACAAGGTATTTGATTTTGGTCGTTCTAGCAAGGATGCTGGAACATTACGATTCAAAAAACAGTGGGGGGCACAGCAGAAACAATTGTATTGGTATTATCAGTTGGCAGATAAAATGGATATTCCTCAAATGAATCATACTAATAAGAAGTATAAATTGATGATTAGCATTTGGCAAAAGATGCCACTGAGTCTTTGTAATATGATCGGTCCACACGTTGTAAAGGGCTTGCCTTGAGTTCTAAAAGGCAAGGCTAAGAAATGCAAGAAAAGACTTTGTACAAGCTCTGGGGTTGACTACAGTAATGAAGAACCCCTAGAAACCTAGAAAGTTACATTAGTCGTAATTATTCAGTGTAATTACTAAAAAAACGGTAAGAATTGCTTGACACGTTTTTTGTGTTTTTTTACTGAAATTAGGTTGGCTTATGATAACCTTCTAAAGATAGCTTTAAAAGATCAATTTGATCCATGGTGATCTAAACATTTGCTCAGCATCGCCAGTAAAAAGCAAAAAAAAAATAATTATCGCTTAGGTCGCCATTTAGAGGGCAAAAATTCGGTCTCAAAAACCCATGATACAATGGTGGTCAAAAGAAGCATCCAGGGACGACATTAAGGCCAGTGGATGATCCTGATGAAGTCGAAACGCTCAAGATTGATCGAAGAAGCCTGCCAAAGGGACATGATTATCAAGATGACGGATTTGAAACTAGGCAGGTATTTGATATAGAGATCACCAAGATGGTCGCCGAATATCGGGCACAGGCTCTGGTGGATGAAAGTGGCAAGCGCTCTTTCAAAAGGGGTGACTAAAGCGGTGCAATACGGCGGCCGTTTGAAAGCCCATGCGGTTTAAATGTCACAGTATCAATTATTGCCCTATAACCGAATTCAGGAATATTTTGATGAGCCATTGAATATTTCGTTAAGTCAGGGAACGATTTTCAATTTTAATAAAGAGGCCTTTAAACGTTTGGCCGTGTTTAACGAGATAGCCAAAGAAGCATTAATGACGGCTAATAGAGTACACGCAGATGAAACCGGCATTAACGGCAAAGGACATTGGCTATATTGTGCGAGCAATGATTGGTGGACGGATTTTTATCCTCATGAAAAACGGAGTTGTGAGGCAATGGATAGCCGCGGCATTTTGCCTCAATTTAAGGGAGTCCTTTGCCATGTCACTGGAAACCTTATTATCGTTATAAAGACTGCTTACATGCTTTGTGTCATGCTCATCATTTGCGAGAATTAACCCGTGCCCATGAGCAAGGCAATCAGAGCTGAGCTGAGCGGAAAAAATGAAAGGTTTACTTGAAGAGATGAATAAAGCCGTTGTTGATGCGGACAATTCACTCAGCCAAGCAGAAGCTAGGAAGTATTTAAGGCGATACCGTAAACTGCTTCACAAAGTGGAGATAGAATGCCCTTCACCCGAAGACCATCGAGAAAAAGGGCAACGAGGACGGATCAAAAGGAGCAAGGCAAGAAATTTGCTTGAACGATTAATCCACTATGAATCGGATGTTTTAAGATTTATCGATAATCCGGATGTCCCCTTTACGAACAATCTGAGGGAAAATGATATTCGGATAACGAAAGTTCAGCAAAAAATATCGGGCTGCTTTCGGAATATGGAAGGCGCTGAAATATTTTGCCGAGCTCGAGGTTATTTATGGACTTGTCGAAAGCATGGTGTAAGCTCAAGTCATGCAATGAATTTAATCTTTGAAGGAAAACTACCTGAATTTGTTGGTGGGATTTTCTGAATTACGCTGAATAGTTACCATTAGTCTTTAATTAAATATTCAACAGAAGTAATTAAATTAGTTTATTTGAATACCGAGAATATATTGAAACTAAGATTTCTAAAATTTATTATTGCTACCCTGCCTTATGACAGGTTATGCAAGTTTGTGGGGGATTTTGTTCCTATATTTATGCTTCATCGAATTGTTGATACCAACAATAATCCCGATATTCGGCAAATTTCTTTGATTCATAAATATTGTGAATATTTAATAGAAAACAATTATCAAACAATTTCATTAGATGAGTTAGTAGAAAATTTGCGTCAAAATAGCCCACTTCCCCATAAAACAGTCGTTTTTACTGTCGATGATGGTTTTAGCGACCAATTTGAAGTGATAGCACCAATCTTCTCTAAATATAAAATCCCGTTAACCTGTTTTGTGTCGACAGATTTAATTGATCAAAAATCCTGGCTATGGGATGACCAAGTTAGATACATACTTGAAGAAAGTAAAAAAAACAATATTGTAGTTAAATTGCCAAATGGATCCGGGTATCAGATTTCTCTAAAAAAAGAAATAAAAAAAACTCGTCAAAAATTAATCGCTAAGTTAAAAAAATTAGATCAGACTCATATCTATGCTTGGATAGGAGATTTGTACAATGCTGCAGGAATCTTAAAACCTAATAAAGCTCCAGAAAAATTCAGAGGAGGATCGTGGTCACAACTTTTGAAATTTACGGAGTCAGGCCATAGAATTGCTGCACATTCTAAAACTCACAGAATTCTTTCTATGTTAAATGAGTGTGAATATGCCGAGGAAATTTCAGGCTCAATAGAGAGAATTAAAAAAATGCTACCTGTATACTCTAAGGTTTTTGCTTATCCTTCTGGTAAAGAGTCTGAGTTTGATATAAGAGAGCAAGCTTTTCTATCAAATGGTGACATGATTGGTGCCGTTTCTGCTATTGCTGGTTCGGTCAATAATAAATCAAACTTATATGCGTTACCTAGGTTTTCTCTACCCGATAATATGTTTGATTTTATTCAGTGTTTAACATACATTGAACCTTTAAAGTCAAAATTTCGAGATCATTACCTATAATTTTTCGCCGTCTTTGTTAATTTTATTTTTTGCATTTATTCAATTTAGACTCCTGAAATTCTCGCTAAAAATTTTCTAGTATTGTTGCTGATATCTTGATGTACTCCGAATCTGTTTAATGTATAAATATTCATGTCAAAATTATTTATTCCTTTTCGTGTTGTGACTGCAGCTTGATAGTGTTGTGATACAAGCTTAACGGAATCCTCACAAAAATCACCGTTAGGATAACAAAATAGATGAATTGGTTTTTCGATTATTTCTTCAAGCTGTTTTTTACTTCCTACGATCTCGTCAAAATATGTTTTTTCCGGAAGTCCTCTTACTAATCTAATGTGCCTTTGGGTGTGCGAACCTATTTCAATTAAATCGCTATGAGCCATTTGATGTAATTGACTCTCATTAACGATCACAGGTTTCTCCGGGTTTTTAATTGACAGAGTCTTTTCGGCCTCTTCGATCATTCGCATAAGACTTTCGTCTGATCTTTGTTTTAACGTGTTTATTAATTTGGCAAGCTCATCTACTCCTATAGCCTCTGTTTTATCTGGAAAGTGTTCGAAAAACCAATCGATGCCATTCATTTTGTCTTTTGGTTGAGAGAGTATATTTTGTATACGGTTTGGCCAGAAAGTCTGATTGCTTCCCACCATATTTGACACGGCGAATAAAGTCGCCGGAGCTTGGAGTTTTTCTAAAATTGGAAAGGCGAATTCGTAATTATCCAGCCAGCCATCATCAAAAGTAATAGCGCAAGCTTTATTGGGTAAAGGAAGTCCAGCCTTTTTTCTTTTGATCCAATCATTAAGGTGAATTAAGGTGAATTCGTTTTGAAGTGTTTTAATATGCATTTCGAATGTTTTTGGTTCGACGACCATACCCGGCTCTTCAGTCGTGAATCTATAATCATTCTGAGGTAGAATACGGTGATACATCATTATCCAGAGCCTTGGTTCTGAATAATCCTTACGATGTGCGCCAAAAATTGAAGCATATAATTCAATCGGGTATTTTAGAAAAGATTTTATGAGTTGGGCACTGGGCATAACGTAATTCAATGGCTTTATAAGGGAATTATCTTGGAATCTAATAATAACCCGTCAAAAACAATATTGCACCTAATCGATACTACTGGTCCAGGCGGAGCCGAAACTGTATTTATTCAGTTAGCTGATAATATACGAAGTAGAAATGCGAAGTCCTTAGTCGTTATAAGGGGGCCGGGATGGGTTGAAGATAATTTAAGGAGTTGTGGGTTAGAGCCATTCATTATTAACGTCCACGGAAGTTTTGAGATTCGGTTTTTACTTAAGTTAGTCAAACTTATTAAACAAGAAAAAGTGGACGTTGTTCAATCTCATTTATTAGGTTCAAACGTTTATGCTGCTATGGCAGGTATTTTGACAAGAACACCCGTTGTGGCAACGTATCACGGTATGGTAGACATTAATCCGAATGAGCGATTCAAATGGTTAAAGAATGTCGCTATGAAGTGTGGAATAAAAAGGTTTGTTGCAGTCAGCAACAGGCTACTAAAAAATATTGAGAGTCAAAATCTACTTGTTCCCGATAAATCGACGGTAATTTACAATGGTGTGGACATAGAAAAATATGGCGTGGAGCGTAAAAAACCCAGCACATTAGATAGTCGACAGACTATTAAGGAGCTATTAGCTTTACCGGAAGAGGCTACTATGATTGGAAGTCTAGGTAATATTAGGTCTGCAAAAGCTTACGATGTTTTAATTCGAGCAGGGGAAATAGTCATTAAAATATGCCCGAATGTACATTTCATCATCGCTGGACATATGAAAGAGCCATTGATGAGCCAGTTAGAGCAATTAGTTGAAGAATTGGAGCTGAAGAGCCGCTTTCATTTTATAGGTTTTTGCAACGATAGTGCGAAATTCTTGTCTCAAATGGATTTTTTTTGTCTATCATCGTCTTCGGAAGGTTTTTCAATTTCGACCATTGAGGCAATGGCATCGGTTCTACCCGTCGTGGTTACAAAATGTGGTGGGCCAGAAGAAATAATTATCGATTCTAGCATGGGCTCAATGGTACAGACTGGTAATCCGCAAGAGCTAGCCAATGAATTGATAAGACTAATTGAAAATCCAGAGCAGGCAAGTTCATTAGCAGTCAACGCTAGAAAGCGTGTAGAAAATGCTTTTAGCTTGGATAAAATGGTTGATAGCTATAACGAAATCTACAAAAATATTCTAGAACCTAGAACCTAGAACCTAGAACCTAGAACCTAGAACCTAGAACCTAGAACCTAGAACCTACCTCTTACTCAACGATTTAAAATATTGTTTTAACTCCTCTATTCCTGGCCTCCAGTCGCCCCTTCGAGCGACTTGATGGCGGGTATTTTTGAAGTCCGGTGTCAAAAATTGAACAATTCGATTTATTTTTTCTTTCAGTGTGTAATTGGAGCTTTTTAGCACAAGATAAAGGCTATCAAAATCGCCCAATAACCATCTGAGTTTGGTTTTCTGGTTATATTGGACATCTCCAGAGACTTTTTTGCCAAATGTTATTCTATATAGCAATTTAGGAAAATCTACCCCTGCATCAATTGCCAATTGTAACGAACCCCAGAACCTAGTATTAACTTCCATCAAATAGGGGGTACCGTCCGTAGCAATTCTAAACTCAACCATTGCAACTCCATGCCATTTGACCTTATCTAATAGCGTTTTTGCGTTCTTCAGTAGAAAGGGGTCTAGTGGAGCGCTTTTACTTAATACGCTCACTCCACCTTGAGGAGGTTTTTCTCGTAGCCTTTGATGTTGAAAAAAAGCAATAGGTTTACCTCTATTATATATGGCAAAAATGCCTGCACCATAGCCTTCTACAAACTCCTGGAGCATAAAGGGTGAATCTTGAAGCCAGCGTGTTTGTTTGAGAATAGTGTCTAATTCAGTCTTTGAATGAGCTATTTTAACTACCGTATGTTGCCAGTGATCTTTCTTCCATAATTGAGATAGAACAGGTTTGATAACTATAGGGTATCGAGAAATTTTTTCTAAATTGACATCAAGAGCCGAAGTAAAATGAGCTGATGATGGTGTTTTTACACCTACACGATTAGCTAGCTTCATTAATTGGCCTTTGTTGGTTAAAGACATAACTGTCTCGTAGCTTGCAAATGGTATTTTACAGTGGCTTGTGACTTCAGGATTCATAAGAAGCAGTTGGCTACTGATTTCGGTACACGGGAAAATCGCATAGAACTTCGTTTGTGTCAATAGCTCATCAAGCCATTCTAAAAAGGCTTTCGGTTCTGCAATTATAGAGGGGTGTCTGTAATGGCTAGAACTAAATTTGGAACACGAACCAAGAGACTTATTGATCGAGTCAGCAGTGGAAATCAGGAGTGAAGGGGAAGCCCCTAATGAACGAATTACAGCTAAGGCACTTCTCTCATTTGAGTCTAATACTAGAATCTTATTTTGAGCTGTCAGCTTATCCATAGGGTATATTTTCCTTAATTTGCGATAAATAAGCCACGCACCATGATATAGTGCGTGGCTTTGTTAACAGGCTAAGAGCCCAACGAATAACCCAAAGCAATTTAGGCATATTTAGAATTTTCTAGCTGCGAACTTCTTTTAATTTGTAATGCTATCATATTACCAATATGATAGCATTCTACGGTTAAAGAAGTTGAGTTTGCTCTCACAAAAATAAATCATAGAAAGGTGTTGTAAAGGAATGATTATCGGACAAATAAATGACTTGTTTGGCTCCAAACGTGGACTATTTAATTCTGCTAAATTTAGAATACTGTACATTTTAGGTAAGTATAATAAGTACAGAGAAGTTGATTTCAAAAAAATTCATCGGCTTGTTTTTGTCTGTACAGGAAATATCTGCAGAAGTCCTTTAGCTGAGCATTATGCTTGTTCCCTTGGTTTTCCAAGTGATTCTTTCGGGATGAGATGTCGAGGGGGCGATTGTGCAGACCCTAGAGCCATTAAGTTTGCATCGACACAGAAAATAGAGATGACTCACCATGTAACTAAGAATATCAGAGATTTCAACCATAAAGATGGCGATCTTATTATCGCGATGCAACCTAACCAGATTACAGAGTTAGAGAAATTGGGATATTCAAATGTCCAGTTTACTTTATTGCCAATTTGGGCAATCTCGAATGTTTATCTCCATGATCCTTATAACTCTACAATCAAATTTTTTAATCGTTGTGAGCGGATTGTTCTTGCGGCGGTTGATGGGCTAATGGATAAGCTTAAAGCTAACTGATACGAAAATTGAGAAACTGCAATGGAAGACGGTAATACAAATCACCGAGAGAATAAAGAGGCCGGTCAATACTTATCACCTAAACAAAACTCGAAGTATATTTTAAATGTAGAAGATTTTTATGTTTTTAAAATAGGAAATATGTGGAGTTTTTTTAGGGGCCAGCATTTTTCTTTTTGGATGATTTGTTTATATCTTTTTTTTGAATATTTTAGACCTCAATTAATTTATCCAGTGATCGATATTCTTCCTTGGGCACAGTTATTTTTGATTGGTGCCTTAGTAGGAGTTTTTCATGATAAATCAATTCACTGGGTAGGTAATCCGATAAACAAGTGGTTAATTGTATTTGCTATCTTAATATATGCATCTAGTTTAAATGCATATTTTCCTGAGATTTCACAAAAGCACTATATTGATTTTTATAGTTGGTTTATTGTTTATTTTTTGATCATTAATATTGTTAATACTAAACAGCGGTATTATTTGTTTTTTCTGATTTTTATTGTTTGTGTTGCTAAAATTGCGATTGGGACTTCTTTAGTGTTCGCGATGAGAGGATTTAGTTTTGCGAAGTGGGGACTCATGGGACCACCAGGATATTTTCAAAATTCAGGGGAGTTAGCAATTCTTATGCTAACATTATTTCCGGCCACCTATTATTTATATATTTTTATGAGGAATAAGGTTAGTTTGGTTGAAAAGTATATATTGTTATTATTTTGGATGACTCCTTTATTAACGATCATAGGTTCGAGTAGTCGAGGAGCACAGGTCGCATTAATTGTACAATTATTTCTAATTTTCAGAAAGAGGTTGTTCAAATTAAAGACGTTGGTTCTCATCGGGTTAATTACATACTCGATTTATTCCATTTTGCCTGAAGAGCAAATTAAACGGTTTGAGTCAGCGGGAAGTGATAAGACTTCTGAGCAGCGATTATTGTATCTAAAACATGGATGGGGAATGATGAAAGATCATCCGGCACTTGGTGTTGGTTATTTTAATTTTGCACCATATTATGCGCGTCATCATTCAGAGGATATGCTCTATGATACCCCACAATTACCGCATAACATACTTATTCAGGTGGGAACTGATACGGGGTTTTTAGGCTTATTTAGTTTTTTTATGTTGCTTTTATTACCATTTAACTTAACTAGAAAGCTTATCGCAATGAAGGAAAATGAACCTCTTCTGTACCTGATAAGAATGGCGACTTTGTATGGGGTAGTTGGTTTTTTTGTGGCAGGGCAGTTTGTTACTGTAACTTACTACCCATTTTTTTGGATAGCTTTATCTTTTGTAACTGCTGGGCAAAGTATTTATTTGAATATTTTCTCAAATAGTGGTAGTCGCTTGAATATCGAATCTGTTTGAAAACAGAAACTTGTCAAAATTTGATATTGTGTATAGGTATAGCTTGTTTCTGAGCGAAAAAACTTTAGGGTACCTCTAAAAACAACCTGTTTATGATATAATTAACCCCGAGTTAATCAAAGAGAAATTGACGATGTTGCAATTTGAATTTTTCGATTTAAATGATCGATTTAAAAAATTAGATGAAAGAAATCCTCTAGTTAGTTTTAATCGATTAATCGATTGGGATAATTTCAGATCAACTTTAAACATCGTTCGAAATAAAGTCCTCAAAAGCAACGAAGGTCGGAAATTCTTTGATGTCGTTCTGATGTTTAAAATGCTGATACTGCAACATTTATACAATGTATCTGATAATCAAATAGAATATCAAATTCGAGGTCGTTATTTTTTTTGTCGATTTTTAGATTTAACGCCCTCTGCTCGGGCCCCCGATGCTAAAATGATTTGGTTATTTAGAGAGCCGTTAACTCACCTCAAACTAATAAGAATATTTTTTTATGATTTTGGCTATCGACTGAACGAGCAATACTATCAAGTCAGAAAAGGACAGAACGTTGACGCCCGTTTTGCTGATGCCCTCAAACAGCTTAATAATAAGGAAGAAAATAAACAGATCAGCAGCCCCCCCTGAACGACTTGAAGAAAAAATATTGGCTCACAAAAAAAATGCAATGCTCGCTGGACGAAAAAAATGAAATCCATTTTGGCTATAAAAATCATACAGCCGTGGGTCACGCACACAAACTTATTCGAGAATTTGAAGTTACCTCGGCGGAAGTGTATGAGGTCTTTTTGGATGGGTTATCTTGATCAGATTCACAAAAAAGGTAAGTGGGAAAAATTATTTTCAAAACGCGATCAAAAAATCAATGCAAAGAAATCTCGGGTGAGAGCGCGAGTTGAGTATATCTTTGGTTCCATCACCGATGAACAGGGTGGGGGCCATTTTAAAATCATTGGATTTGCGCGCAATGAATTAAAGATCGGTATGATGAATGTGGTTTATAATATGAGATATCTTGTGACGTTACACAGGATAAATCCATGTAGTAATTGAAGAAAAGGAAAAATAGCTTTAAAGAACTGCCGAAAAGCTCCTTTTTTTAACTAAAATAGATTAAAAAATTAATGGGCAATGGTTTTTAAAATCAATCTCAAAATTATTTTTTTGAAAAAGTTCTAAATTCCAATTTTTAGAGATACCTTTTTTAATTGATGAGTTGTATGCAATGAGTAGAATCAAAATTTTACACATAATTTCAGGTGATCTTTGGGCTGGCGCTGAAGTTCAGGTATTTACGCTGATTAAACAGCTTAGACAATGTTCCGATGTAAAAACTATCATCCTAAATGATGGTGAACTAGCAACTCGGATACGGAAAATAGGTGTTTCTGTTATTATTTTAGATGAGTCTCAATTTTCTACCTTGCAAATATTTCTTAAGATTCGTAAGATTTTGATGTGTTTTAATCCGGATATTGTGCATACTCACCGCCAAAAAGAAAATATTCTTGGTGCTTTAGCAAATGTAACCACTATTAGGGCGCGGTCTGTTCGAACGGTTCATGGGAAAAATGAGTTTAGTTTTAATTTTAGGGCAAAAATGCAAGGAATCGTTGAACGACTGGTAACAACTTGTTTTTGTAATGTAATAATAGCGGTGTCAGAAGATTTAAGAAAAAAATTACATTCGGAGTTCCCTACAAAAATAGTGAAAGTTATTTACAACGGAGTAGATGTAGAAGAATTAAAAAAAAATACTGGTATTGCTCAGTTTAAAAAGGATAAACCAGATAAAAAGCATATAGGGATGATTGGTCGTTTGGTTGCTGTTAAGCGGGTAGATATTTTCTTAAAAATATCAGAAATCATTAAGAGAGAGATAGAGGGTGAGTATTTTTTTCATATTGTCGGTGACGGTCCTTTAAGGTCTGAACTCGAGATTTTAGCGAGCAAGTTAGGTGTGACGGATGTAGTTCAATTTCATGGCCATAGATCTGACATTCCAAGTATAATAAACTCACTAGATGTTGTAGTGATGTGTTCAGATTATGAGGGATTGCCTATGACTGCGTTAGAAACTATTGCACTAGACTCAATACTGCTAGCGCATAAAATTGGTGGTCTCGCAGAATTGGCATGCTATAATAATGTCTTTTTAACTGATATTAATAGAGAAAGAAATTATACTAAAAAACTAGTTGAAATCAGTGGCTCAAGAATCAAAACAGTTAATTTCAGCCATACGGCTAATAAAAACATGAGTGAAATATTTTCTATATATTCCGCTATGTTAGATTAGGGCTTGTGATTTTTATATTCGTCATGTTCTAAAAAACTCATTTTTTTGATATGTATTTAACTGATTTTTTAGAAAAACACTAATTTTCTAAGGGTTACATATTATTTTGATGTTCCAGATGCATATCTTATTTATTTGAAGGTGAATGATGGTATTTTATACAAGAAAAATAGTGTTCGAAGGTCAAATATGAAAAAAAAATTTATACTTATAATGTTTCATTGCGAACAATATACGGAGTACGCCATTGAATCATTAGAAAGCTCTTTTACGGATGCAGCTCTTCTCGCGGGCTTTGAAAGTGATTATATTTTATATTCTTATTCGAAAGTATTGGAGACTAGTCCTAAAGTTTTTGAGATTGGATACTATACACGTCAAGACGCGGAGAAACTTCGGGAAGTTTATCGAAAATACCCAATTGGAACTATTTTAGCATTTGATTTACCCTATCCTACAGCTGTCTGCAAATCGGCAAGTTGTTTGGGTGTTGACAATATTATATCCTACTGGGGAGCTAGTATGAGTACCACTAACCATGGATTGAAATTACTAGTGAAGAGAGCTGAATGGTGGTTTAGAGGGGGCTCTGCACCCACGAAGTTTATATTTGAGTCCCAAGCCATGAAACGTAGTGCAACTCATGGTCGAGGTATATCTTCCAAAAATACTACCGTCATACCGCTGGGTGTTGACGTTGAAAAATATTATCCAGCAAAGGATAGCCACTATGCACATAATGAATTTAAAATCCCATTTGAAAGAAAAATAATTTTTTACTCAGGGCATATGGAAGAACGAAAAGGAGTACGGATTTTAATAGAGGCAATAAAAATACTTGGAGAACTAGGTAAAATAGAACCGTTTCATTTATTAATTTGTGGAAATAAAGAGAGGCAAAGCAAACGATATGAGGAATTACTTACGGGTTCAATAGCAAAAAAATACGTAACGTTTGCTGGCTATAGAAAGGATATTCCGGAAATTATGCAATCTGCTTTTTTAGGAGCGATAGCCTCTACTGGATGGGATTCATTTACAATGTCAAGTATTGAAATGCTGGCTTCTGGTTTGCCACTAATAGTTTCGGACCTAGATGGCCTTAGGGAGACTATTGAACCTGAATTATGTGGTGAATTGATAGAGCCTGGAGATTCAATGGGGTTGGCTACACGAATACTCGAATATTTTGAAAAGCCAAATAAACATAAATCCCATTCTAAATTTGCGAGACAAAGAGCTGTTGACCTGTTCTCTAAATCTCTTCAAATTCGGCGGATTAGCGAACTCATTGCTAGTACGCGTTAAGGCCGCTGTAGGCATCACTATTTTAAATAATGCATCAAAGGATTATAATCATGCTTTATCGAGCACTGCTCAGATTGATGGGTCGAGAGAACAAAAGAAGAGTAGTATTGCTTCAATTTCTTTTTTTAGTTACTGCTCTTTTTCAAGTTGCGGGTATCGCTCTTATAGCTCCCTTTATTACTATGATAAGTAACCCTGCTTTAATTGAAATAAATCCAATTCTTCTCTTTCTCTACAGTGTATATGATTTCAAAACATACACAAACTTTATGATTTGTTATGCGGCCGGAGTTGTTATTGTTCTATTACTTGGAAATTTAATTTCATCGTATAGCCTTTGGAAATTATTTTTGGTTTCTATGAGCCTTGGAGCACATGTTCAACGGACGATTTATGGATGCTATTTAGAAAATGACTATACATTTTTCGCCATGAAGAATAGTAGCAAGCTCATTTCTCAAATAACTCAAGAGGTACCCCGGATGGTTTATATGGTGGTGCAACCGATGCTTAACCTAGTTTCTCAAATGTTTATTGCCGTCCTAATAATAGGGGGCTTGTTAATTGTCGATATTAAAATCGCGTTTATCGCTACTTCAATAGTTGTTATAGTTTATTTCTTCATATTCAAAATAATTCGTGTAAAAGTTATTGAAAATGGGCGTTTAATTACTTTACTTAATCGAAAAAAATTAAAATTATTAGATGAAAGTATTGGAGGAATCAAAGAGGTTAAATTAAAAGGGAATGAAGATTACTATAGGGAACGGTTGAATGATGTTACCGTTAGAGGCTTATCTGCTTCTGCTTATATCGCTTTGGCCGGTGATCTTCCAAAGTTTGTTGTTGAAACGGTAGTTTTTTCTTCTATTCTAGGGTTGTCAATCTATATACTCTTGACTACTGGGACAGCAAGTGAGGCGGTTAGCATTATTAGTTTATATGCGATGGCTGGTTATAAACTTCTTCCTGCTGCTCAGTTGATTTATAAGGCGTATTCACAAATTAGGGCTAACGAGTCTGTGGTTTTTAGTATAGATAGAGAAATAGGCAATAGTCAGGATTATAACAGCGCCTTGAAATCATTAGGTAGTGAGCCCTCCCCGGAAGGCAAGGTTATTTTTGATAATGTTGGTTTTCGTTATCCTAGTGCAAATAAGTTTGCTTTGAAGGATTGTAACCTTAGCATAGAAAATTGCCAAGTAACTGCTTTCGTTGGAAGTTCGGGGGCGGGTAAGAGTACCGCAGTTGATTTGTTGCTTGGATTGATGCTACCAACTGAAGGTTGTATATCCATTGGAGGAGTGTTGCTAGATAGATCTAATATCCAGGCTTGGCGAAATAGAATTGGTTATGTTGCTCAAGATGTTTTTATTTTAGACGCATCGTTTCAAGAAAATATTGCCTTTGGAGTACCTGAATCAATGATTGATAGAGCAAAGCTCGAAAAGGCTGCAAAAATGGCAAACATCCTAGATTTTATTTTACAATGTGAGGATGGTTTTAATTTTACACTTGGAGAACGAGGTGCGAAGTTAAGCGGTGGGCAAAAACAGAGAATAGGTATTGCTCGCGCGCTTTATGATGACCCTGCAATACTAATATTTGACGAGGCTACAAGCGCGCTAGACAACGTTACTGAACAATTGATAATGGCTGATATTAAAGGGCTTGCTCAAACTAGAACGGTAGTTATGATCGCTCACCGTTTATCGACAGTAGAAAAAGCAAACAATATTTTTGTTTTTAAGGCGGGGAAGACGGAGTCTCAGGGGACTTTCAATGAATTGGCTAGAGATTCCGCTGAATTTAAGTTGCTTCTTTCTGCAGGTAAAAATCAAGAAGTGAGTCAAGAATGATACAGCAGACAAGTAAACAACAATTATTGATCCGTTTATGTTTAATATGAACCCCAAAAGCATTCTTAAAAGAGCCTTATTGAATCTGGGAATTGAAGTGAAACAAATTGAAAAGGCACCCCCTATTCCTCGTTTTTTTGAGTGTTCGAAACAGGCTCTACTTTATAGCCAAGGAGGCAAATCTGCGACCTTTGCTTGTCCAGTTAATTTAACTATGCACAATACTGGAATTGGGTTTTGTGCCTCAGGTTGGAATCCCTTTATCGAGACACTTAAAGAGTTTGAAAACAATCCAAAACTAGAATATAAGAACTCAGTATTACATGATTTTTATACTGGATGGACGCCGAAGTCAGCAAGAGAAGCCATAATTGATTTTTCAGACTCCCCTGATATATTTGCTAGTTATCATCCATTATTTCTATTCTTATCGCCTTGGACATCTCTAACATATTCGGAGGTCGAAGCTGACGTCTTGTGGTGGAATAACAAAGACAATAGAGAACATGGATGTAGTCATTTTAACTTTCCAGACGATGGCTGGACGTTTACTGGCCCGGTACGTTTAGAAAAAGGAATGTTAGAGTTCAATAGAACAGTTTGTTTATATAAAAAAATAAGAACAGAAGGATATGATAGGAGCAAAGGGGGGATAGGAGTTACCATTCTCAAGAGAGGAAATGATTATCGATATTTGGTGGGAGGGGGAGGGTATCATAGAGCCATTGTAATGGCTGCTCTTGGATTTGAAACTTTTCCAGCGAGATTTCATAGAAATTCAATTGTAGATATTAATGATGTAGGCGATTGGCCGCATATCCGCAGTGGCCTTTGGACTGAGAAACAAGCTTTAAATTATGTAGACCATTTATTTGATGTTGACAGTTTAAGTTGGGCGAATAGAATGAATTTAGTTCACTATAATAAATGAAGTTTTGATTACACAATGGATTCCTCAAAAATATTTTTTTTATGTGCTAGATATAACTTAATGTTTATAACCAAGGTAAAAAGAGTAGATGAATATTTTATGGGTTAGCCATTTTTCACCCTATCCACCAAAAGGAGGGGCTTATCAACGTTCATATAATATGATCAGGGGATTAGCAAAAACTTGTTCGGTAGATTTAGTAACGCTTATTAGCAGGCCTGTAGTGATGGGGTTTTATAGTTCTTATAGCGAAGGGTATGCAGACATTACAAGCTCTCTGAGGGGGATTGTGGATTCAGCAGAATTTGTTGAAATTGGAAAAAACAGTCGACTGAATAGTAAATTAATAAATGCAGCTAAATCGCTTTTTTCCCTGAGAACTTATGATGAAATACTCTATTCTTCCCTACGGTTTGCTAAGAGCATAAATGCAAAAGTTAGTGAGAAAAAATACGATGCAATATATGTTGATACGATTAGTTTAATGCCGTTAGTCGCTAAAGTTCAGGTGCCAATAATTCTTAATCATCATAACATTGAATCCGATATGCTTAGGCTAAGAGTAAAGAGCTCGTTAAAACTGATCGCTCCTTACCTGTATTGGGAAGCATTAAAGATGAAGCTTCTTGAAAAAAAATATATAAGTAAGGTGTCAATAAATCTAACCTGTTCCAAAATCGATAGTGAAAAATTATCTAAGGTGAGCGATTCTGCCGTTATAGCTGAGATACCTAATGGTGTCGATACAAGTTATTTTAAAAGAATAGAAAAATATGATAGCAAAATTGTCGAAGGACTTATTTTTGTTGGTGGTCTAGGTTGGTACCCTAATGCCGATGCTATGAAGTGGTTTTCAAGTGAGATATATCCGGTAATCGAGACTGTTGTTTCTGAGGTCAATGTTAATATAGTTGGTCGAGGGCAGGTAGCAGAGTTAAATAAATTAGCTAAAAAAAAACCGAATGTTAAGCTTCATGGTTTTGTTGATGATGTTAGAGCTTACATTGAAAAGAGTGCAATATATATCTGTCCAATAAGAGATGGTGGGGGAACAAAATTAAAAATTCTCGATGCGCTAGCCATGGGGGCTCCTCTTGTCGCTCACTCTAAGTCTTGTGAGGGGATTGATGTTGTGGATGGTAAACATGTTTTAATGGCAGATACGCCGAGCGACTTCGCGAATAAAGTAAAGAAATTAATAGATAATCCGATTTTAAGACAACATTTATCAGAGAATGGAATAAAGCTTATTGAAGAGAAGTATTCATATCACAAAATAGATAAGTTGTTCTACCAATCAATAAAAAAAGCTATTGGCGAGAAAAATTATTGAGTTTTAACCGCATAGCGTAAATCTCGGGCGGCTTGCCCCCGAGCTGGATAGTGTAAACGGGGTCTTTTTCCAGTTTACGGTATTCAGTTCATGGACCTTCAGAGAAATACGCATCATGTTTACAGGCTGATGTTTCATTTTGTTTGGATCCCAAGGTATAGGCAGAAGGTATTTGTAGAGCCTCAAAGGGAAGCTATGAAGGCTATTATCAAGAAAATTGGATATGACTATGAAATCGATATTGTGGAATTGGAAATACCAGAAGACCATATTCACATGATTGTTCGAGGCGTGCCCAAGCAGTCTCCAAGTAGGATAATGCAAATAATAAAAAGCATTTCAGCAAGAGAGTTTTTTATCAAAGAAGCCGATTTATTTACTCTGGTTGTAATTCGATCGATGTGGATTAATGTGAGGTCAATAAGTGAAATATATCGTTTGCGGTCATAACCTTCATTCGAGAATAAATTTGAAGTGCGAAAGAAGAGCGAGAGTCACTATTTGTGATTGGCTAATCCTTGAGTATGACCCTTTTTACTGTTTCTATATCCGAGTTGGTGAAACTCATTACATATCAGTTGGAGACGATACTAGAGCTAACAATCAAATAGGCTCTGATTTTAATGGAAAAGGTACTTTATTAATTATTGACGAATCGGGAAGGAATCTTCGTATTTACTCAGACTTGTACGGAGCCTATCCGGTATTTTATTGTGAAAAATCATTTGGACACTTGCTGGTTAGCGACAACCTGTTGGCATTTCAAGGGCTTCGAGCACAAACCGATTATGCGTCAGTTCATCAATACATAAAGAGAGGTTATTGTACGGGGCCTTACACTTTACTTAGTGGTATTAGGAGGCTGGAAGCAAATAGTAAGCTCGAAATAAGCGGGTCTAAAATAGCGGTTACTCATTTAAAGAGTTTTTGGACTACAGGAGACGTAGCAGAGAGTGATATAGTTGAACAAATATCTTCTTGCTTAATCTCAGGAGCAAAAAGCATTCCTAAAACTCAACTTATGTTTTCTGCAGGATGGGATTCAAGAACTATTCTTGCAGTGTTTCTTGCGGCTGAATCTGATTTTTATTGTTACAGTCATGGGAATATTAATAGCCGGGAAATTTCAATTGCTGAAAGAATATGTTTGGACGCTGGAGTTCATTTTGTTAAAAATGATTTTAGCGTTGAAATTTTATCAAAAATTTCGCTAGAAAAATTAATGTGCACAAAGGGATCTGCAATGTTTCCACATTGGTGGAATTCAGGTGAATATTCGAAATTAAATTCAGCTGCAATAACAGCAGGAACATTCGGTGAAGTATTGGGAGGTCATTATGGTCTGATAAACTCTTTGAGCGGATACAAGAAGTACCTTAAGTTACTTTCCATTTTGGCGTTAAATAGGGCGGGAGGCAAAATTTTAACGGGCAAATCTTCGGTAGAGTTTGTGTATGATTTACTTTCTGATTCATCGGTTTTTTCGTCTTGGGTTTTTTCATCTAATGGTAATAGGGCGTTAGAATTCCCCGATATTTTTGAAGAATCTAACTTGAGACTAAAAGATACATTAGAGCGTTATCAAAATGAAGGTGCTAATTCGGACTTAATATATGAAAGATACATGACGGAGCATAGAGGGGCTGCATATATTAATCTTCAATTAATGAATACTAACGCTAATCAGTATAATATTTTTCTAAATCCCACTTTAATTAAACTACTGCCCAAAGTACCCTTTAAAAATAGAATTCATAATCAACTTAATCAAAAGATAGTTCAGCAGCTGAATCCTAAATTGCTCGATTATCCGATGGCTGCGACGTTGGTTAAGGCTAAACGGTCACTATTATCCCAAGAGCTGTCACGAGCATTAAGAAAGTTACTACAAAAAAGTGAAACTCTTTCTAGGTTAAATCAAAACTATAGCAAATATCGATATACTGACGGCTTAGGCTGGAATGATTTTAGAGTTCTTAAGGAGCCTGAAATATCCGATTTTTATGTTCAAGGTTTTAAAACATCACTTTTTTCGTCTGATAGAATGAAGTCAGCACTTCTCAATGCTAATGATCATTCTCTCTATTCATGGTTAGATATGGTTTGTAAATCATATACAGTCGATAGAATTTTACAACATTAGGTTTTTCTATGTTACACCGTATATTATTTCGAATTGGAACGAATAAACGAAACCCTTCATTTTTCAAAATTTTGAGAAAACTAAAGGAAACTGAGTTTGTTAGTAGGCAGGTGCTGGACGAAGTAAAGCATAAGAATGCGAGGTCTTATTTTGCGTTCATAAGTAATAATTCCTCATATTGGTCGGAGTTTCTTAGCAAGCATGATTTTAATATTGGCTCTCCAGATCTCATTTCAGAAATAAAGAAACTTCCAATCAGTACTAAAAACGATTTAATCACTTTCAACCAAGAAATGAGAATAACGGGCCCTTTTAGGAAAATATTTGTTGCTGAAACATCTGGGACATCGGGTCAATCATTAGAGTTTCCAAGAAACGAATATTGGGATTCCTATAATCGAGCATCTCAGATGCATTTTTATGGCTGGTATGGCGTTAAACCTTGGTTTAAAAGTATATATTTATGGGGGTATGATTTAGAGTTTCGCCAGACGGTAAAAATAAAGTTGTTTGATTGGCTATTAAATCGAGTACGCTTATTTTCATACACAGACGAAGAGTTCGAACAATTGGGTAGAAAACTTGATAGATTTAAATTTATTGAAGGCTATTCTTCAATGATATACGGAATAGCAAAAAAGGCTGGCGCGGATGGTAGAGCGCTTAATAACTTCATGATGATAAAAGGTACTTCAGAGGTTATACACGAATCTTATCAAGAAACAGTTAAAAAAGTTTTTGGTCGAAAAATGATCTCTGAGTATGGAGCTGCGGAAACGGGTATTATTTCATTTGAGTGTCCCGAAGGAAATATGCATTTGCTCGAAGAAAATTTGGTAGTGGAAATTGATGGGGATGGAGCTCTACTAGTTACAAATATCAACTCACAATCCTTTCCTATAATACGGTACCGTCTAGGTGATCATGTTGAACTATCCGAAGATCTATGCGCTTGTGGAAGAAACCATCGTTTAATAAAGGAAATACAAGGACGAATTGGTCAGAATATTTTCGGCTTCAAAGACAAATATCCGTCTCTTATCATTTATTATATTTTTAAAAATATAGCGCAAAAGCATGGAATATTACTAATCTACCAAGCGAATCAGTCAAAAAAAGGAGAGCTGACATTGGAAATTGAAAAGCAAACTGAGGATATTAATCGTTCTTCACTTAAGAATATATCTTCAGAGGTAGAAAACTATTTTAAGGATGATTTATTAGTCAGAGTTGAATATGTAGACAATTTAAAGAAAGGGCAGGGTAAAGCGAAATACTTTACAAGTACGGTACAAGTATAGAGTTACACTATGATACTTCTATACTGATTCAACCTTAGCTTACCTAAATAATTTTTTATAAGAACTTCAAATTATCGTTATAAATAATTAATACTGTACACTCACTACATTAAATTGGGAAGGGGGATTCGGTGTTTTTCCTGGTGTAAAGCCAATGTTTTCTGCTGTGGTACCAACGCTAAAATCATCAACTAGCAGTACGGTTTCTTCATTGAATCCTGCATTTGCCCAGCCTAAAATATATCCCTTTTCAATCCCATTTATCTCGGCATTTTGTCCCCAGTTTTCTATAGATGTTTGAGAGTGAAGTAGAGCTCCATTTTTCCAAACTTGAATTATCCCATTTGCTTGATTCTGATCGGCTGTTTTTACTTGGATCACAACTTCCTGCCACTTGCCAAGATCTTTAGTTATATCAATTGCCACTGGATTTGTTACACCGCGACTGTCGGTAAAAAAGTGTTCAGAATAGTTATTGCCTTCATCTCTCCATTTTGTAGCCATAATTGTTGAACCATTAGAAATAGGCCACCAACTTGTTGCTGCTTGATTGTTCTGGTTTGAGTAACTGCCACTCCATAGCATGATATAGCCCTTTGCGTTGCTTGAGCTACTAGCCTGTCGGTGATAATAATTATTTGGAATAAAAAGGCGATATTTTATCCATATTTCACTATATATGTTACCCAAATCGAATCGTTGCTCAGAAAAAGCATCCTCGGATAAATCAGAACTCCCGTCAAATTTAAACGATAAAACTTTATTGTCACTTACATCAGGGTCTTGTATGATTGATGCAGACACGCCAGATCCCCAAGAAAAACCTGTGGAATATCTCACGTTGTTCTCAAAGTTGGTGAAATCTTCTTCATGTAACAGTTCTGCTAATGTAATAGTTGGAAACATACTTAGTATCAGTAATAATATCTTCATTTTTCAACACTCTAGTTTAACCGATTATTGGCCTAACTATATCATATTAAACAAAGCAAACGTGTGCATGAGGCCTCAAAAGAGTAATTTTTTATCTATCATTAGTTAAATATGGAGTTATTTGCGTTTGTAGAATACGGTTTTTACGCAATACTAGACTTTTTTATTAACTTGAAATCGTAAATACATTATCGCTTGGAAGGCTCCCATAAAGTAACCCTCTTTCCAGAAATATACATTAATGATGAATGGAATATTGCTAGATTCACTTGAATAAAAAAGTAGCAGATCTTAATTAACGGAGTTTGCCTAGCGCTAGTTGAAAGGTAACCAGTAATTGCCATCCCATAAAAAAGCACTTGAATAGTAAAACTAAATTTATAAAAGTAGGATAGTTTAAATAATAAAAAATTAGTGACTAAAGTGAGTAAAAGGAACCAAGGTACTAGCCAACGCATTAGTTTGTGAGAAATAACTTGAAAGGCGAAAAAACCATGTTTGAAAGGGTTCATAATAAAAGCTTGGCTGGAAAGCGCAGCCATGCCCCGAATTACTGTTCTTACTTTTCGTTGATATTCTTTGGTTTCATCCTTTAGGTTTGGATAAAAACCCAGTAATTTAGAATCTGTTACAGCTATTAACTCGTTATGAATACAATTTAATGCAGTATTAAAATCACTTGGCACATTGATGTTCCAGTTGTTACAAACTTCACGCCTTGCGGTAAAAAATGAACCGCTTAAGCCAACCAAGCTATTTACACGACTTTCTAATTGTCGCAACCACATTTCATATTTAACATATGCTCCTTCACCTGCGACTTCGCCACTTTCTGTCAAAAATCGGTCTTCGCTTGAAATTGCACCGATCATAGGATCTTCAAAGCGCTTAGCTATTTTTAATAGAGCGGTATTTTCTATTTGTGTAGAAACGTCTGAAAATACAAGTATGTCACCAATAGATATTTCAATGGCGCTTTTTTGAGCGTTTTCTTTTCCTTTTCTTTCCAATACGGGATGCAGGGTTACACCTCTATTTTTGTAGCCATCAACAATTTCATTCGTTTTGTCCGAAGAGCCATCGGAGGCAACAATAATTTCAATCTTATCGGATGGGTATTTGACTAGTAGTGTATTCTCTATCTTCTTGGCAATCTGATTCTCCTCATTATAAGCCGTGATAATAAAGGATATTGAGGGAAGAGGATGAGTTTTATGACTAACGATATAGATGCATTTTTTTCTTGTTTTTGTAATTAGAACTAAAATTAATGGGTAAATGAAATAGCTATAACTAACGCCGAATAATCCAATGAAAAAGAGCACTTCTGTCACAACTCATTCCTTAAGGTTATTAAAAATCATTTTTTACCTAGAATTTAGGTTTTTCTTGTTGTCGTTCAACTTTATGATACTTATGAATAAATCGATCGGTTTTATGAAATACTTTTTGCTTCCATATATCGAGAGAATGATCATCGCCAGGAGTTCTGAGTACATTTAATTGTGTGTTAAATGCAAATCCATTGGCTTCTAGCTGAGATTTTGCCCATTGCTCTTCAATTCGATGTAAAGGTCCCCATTCTTCTCTAGTGCTACCTGGCCTAGCGGCATGATCGATAATAATCAAAGTGCCACCAACTCTTAATGCTTCATAGGCCTGTTTGAAGAATGCTTCCGGATTGGCTGAAATCACGGGATCGTCGCGTTTGACAAAAAAGTCATGAAAGCTCAAACCCAAAAATAACACGTCGATGTTTCTTGGTAATCTCATGTCTGCATAATCACTGTCTAATCGAATAACGTTGGGGAGTCGATTATCTTCTAATCGCTCTTCAAGTTCATCTTTGGAAAAACGAAGAAATAAAGAGTTGTTTTGAAGAAATACTTTGCCATCTTTACCGACGATATGACTAAATAATTCGGAATAGTATCCGCCACCACCTAGCAGGTCGACGATCCTCATTCCCGGTGCGGCTTCAGAAAAATTAAGGATCTCTAATGGTTTTCGATATCGATCTTTTGCTAAATCATCAGAAAAACGGGAAGGCAAATGCATTGATTGCTCGTTTAAGGGCAAGCTATCTATGTCTTTGGAGCACCCTGTTATAAACAACAAAAAGAGAAGAGCCAATAGTTTGATATTTTGGGTTATTTTATGTGCCATACTGAAAATCCCATCCCTTTCAATTCAATTGATGACTGAACAAATGATACCAACGCGAAAATTATACACGGACTGCAAACTACTGTCGATACTTTGGACACTCCAAATAATGAAAATCAAAAAGCATTGATTTGATTATATTATTTAATCTTTCGAGGGGCTATTTTAATTGGTTAATTAATTTGGCCGCCATACGTTTGCCAGATTGTTTGATTCTTCTTAACCTCAGATTAACGGGTATGGAAACGGATGCTGTTTCTCTGTCTGTATAACCTAGGGATGTTAATAAATCACCTGCAGTCCAATAGAGTTCCTGAAGCTGAGCCTTGCTAAAAGATGTTTTCCAATCACCCGCGATACCTTTGCGAAAAAAATTTTCGGGTTCTGGCCGGGACTTGGTGCCAGATGCGTTGGTTTGTCCAGGGTTGATAAAGGTGTCTCTTTTGTAATCATTTTGTTTTAATTTTTTGAAACGGTGTGCTTGATAAAGCTCATCAACTTCTGCCTTTGAAATGCTGATATCCAGAAACTCGAATACATTTTTCATTTGGGCTATACCATCGTTTAGTAGGTTTTCATATCGAATTTCTAGGTATTGGTCGGTTAATGTTTTCGCTTTTTGTGCTGCTTGTAACAAGGTTTTCCATTCATTGGACGCATCTTCGACTGACTGGTGATGCCAAGCTTTACCCCAGCCTTTCTTTGCAGCCAATATAGAGGCTACAACATCTCTACCGTCTCGAATAAGGTGAATAAACTTAGCTTTGGGAAAGCATCGGTAGATTGTTTCTATATGTTCACTGTTATTTGGAGATTTTTCTAAAAAATAGGTTGCTTGTGGCTTTTCTTGAAACACTCTGTCAAAAACATCACTTGCAAACTGCTTTAACAAAAAATAAAACTGTTCTTCGTTGAGGTAGGCTGAGATACCATGAAATCTAAGATTATTTGAAGTGGGGTATTGAAGCTCTCGGTTCCATTGTTTTACCATGGAGCTAAAATAGTTATTGAAAAGCTGGCTTTCCTGGCCGGTAGCAATTAAGGGATGGCTTCCTAGCATGAGCTGAAGCCAGGTTGTACCACTTCGTCCTGCACCAATAATAAAAACGATATTGTCCATAATTTTAACACTACTAGATTGATAGCGAATAAGCATTATAGTATTAATAACGACATTATTGAAGTAGTATACCTATTAGACTTTAATATATAGCCTTGTGACCTATTCAAAGGACAAAACGAAAGAACATCATCTGAATTATGGAAGAAACTAAAACATTGGCGAAAGCCGTCGAAAGAAAAACCGCTTATTTTCACTCCGGTGAACAGTCTCTGTTTTACTGGATGCATCAACCCAACAAGCAAATATCACTTAGAGCAATCGTTCTACTGTGCCCCCCCTTGGGGCATGAATATATGGCCTCACATCGGACCTTTAGGCATCTCGCTGACAACCTTGCTTGTCGTGGTTTACTTGCAGTCAGGTTTGACTATGCCAATACGGGTAACTCGTCGGATGTTAATGGAGAGTCGTTAGGTATTTCCAATTTAGTGCAAAATGTTGTCGATCTTTGTCACAAGTTGAAATATTCAAATCCTAAAGCGGATATTTGTTGTATCGGATTTAGAATGGGGGCTTCTGTTGCTATGTTAGCAGCAGAAAAAACTGAAATTACCAATTTAGTTCTTTGGGAGCCTTGTATTAAAGGTCGTCGATACGCACGAGAGATCAAAGCCTTGTCCGGTATTTTACAAAATTCAAATTATACTCAAGATACTGTAGAGGCTACGGGTGTTACTTTGACGGAAAAATTCGAAAAGGAGCTGAATAACCTTGACTTAACTAATTGTGCGCCGAAAGATACCAAGAACCTCCTTTATTTACATCGAGGTGAGAAAAAACCTAACCTAAATTTTAATGATTCCTTGAAAGACAAAGTAGGGCGAGTAAAAACCGCTAGTTTTGAAGGATTTGATTCAATGGTAACTTATCCCACAGAAACGATTGTGCCGTTTTCAGCAATTAATGCACAGGTGTCTTTTTTGTTAGATTCCGTATCACAATCGAAATCAACCAACCAGTATATAAGTGTAGTAGAAAAATTTAAGAATAATAATGAGTTACGGACTGAAAGGTTTGTTGAAAGGGCGGTTCATTTTGGAATTGAGAATCAACTATTTGGGATTCTCAATCGTAGCAGTAAACACAATGAATATCACGATACTTTAGTGATATTTCTTAACTGTGGCTCGGAGCATCACGTGGGACCACATCGTATCTACACCGATTTTGCTAGGAGGCTCGCTAATGAAGGAATGAATAGTTTTAGGATTGATATAGAAGGGATAGGTGATAGTTTTACTAATGGTAATAATCGAGATAACTATGCCTACTCGCCTAGTGCTATTCAAGATGTAACTCATGCGTTACGATATGCTAATAAAGAAGGCTTTGACAAGTTTGTTTTTACGGGTATATGTGCTGGCGCGTACCATTCATTTAAAGCTGCTGCAGAATTGGTAGAATACGATATTAAAGGAGCAATATTGGTTAATCCTTTGGTTTTTGACTGGTGCGAAAGTGCTTCAAACTCTCAAAGCAAAAATATTTTACAGCAAGGGGAAATAATGCGTTACCAGGCATTATTATTTAGTCGACATGCTTGGAGTAAGCTACTCAAAGGTGGAGTTGATCTCCGAAATTTGGCAAATACATTATTTTCTTTTTTGTCTTTTAGAATTATGAAGTTGGTTAGTCATTTCACAAATCCCGACAATAATATAGTTAATCGAAACCTTGCTCAGTATTCAACTTTAAATAGACAATTGAACTTCATACTAGCCGAAAATGATCCGGGCTACCAAATTTTGCTGGCCGACGCAAAAAAGACTGCGACTAAGTATCTTAAACAGGGCCGGTTAAAAATTGAGTTTATTGAAGGGGTTGATCATGGGCTATCAAAGGGCTGGATGAGAGAGAGAGTATTTGAAATATTGCTACAAGCCATAAAAAAACAATTTCTGTAGTTATTGCTCTATACCCGATCCGCCTCAAGTTACATACCTATCGTGAGTTTGCTTTATTAGCCATAATACTATTAATTGCGGCACTGTATTTGGAAAATCTAACTCGTTCAAAAGGAATTTTCTTCATCAAATATTCAATTGGAACATTATCTGGCGCTTTTATTTCTACAGCTATTTCTGCGTCTACAATTTTATGCGGAGACTTATGGTGCCCGTCAATACAAACATACTCAATATTTTTGTCGATAGTCAATCTAACTCCAAATATTTGATAATATGCTCGTTGATACGTGATTCTAATTTTCGGTTTACAAATACCATAATTATGATCAAAAACGCCAAGTTCCAAAATTTTTTGTAAATTAAACTCTTGGGTAATCGTTTTATAGCGACCTTCTATTGATGAGGTCTTTATTTCAAGAGAGCTATTTTCTTGAGTGTGAGGTTCTTTGGAATAGCTTCTAACTCGAATTTTTTTTCTTGGTACCGATCCTTCTTCCGAATCATTAAACATGCCCCAATGATCGTTATCAAAATAGGTGGAGGAAACGGTTCGTGGTTGGTAAAGTTCGGTGCCGCCATTTTGATAAATCCAACCCAATAGGTTCATCAATTGGCTCTTGTAAATTTTCAATTTCTCTTCTTTGCGAAAGCTCATTGTCGAACCTCGATTAAAGATCCTTGCTGTTGAAAATTATTCCCCTTATCGCAAAGACTTCTTTGAATGGTAATCTTACTGCCCCAAAACTCTTGTTTCTTTTTTGTGGCAGTGAAACAGGTTGTCACATCTTGGAATTTGGCAAGCTTAACATCAATTTCAGAGGAATCTTTTGCCGCAATACCAATATTTGAACGTTGAATATTTACTTCGATTAATGTCGCTTTCGACTGTTCGCCAACTGATACACCTTTGTCGTCACAATCAAGCAGTACCGCTTTTTCTATTCGGTATTCGCCAGCCGAAACATCAATGCAATCATTACCAGCCTTGCTAACGAAAACTTCTTTAACGGATAAATTAGAAAAATCGATATCGAGCGCATCGCTGATCGCATTAGTGATATTGATTGTACTCAAATTTCCATTCACTCTGATGAGGTTGACCGAGTCTTCGCAAGCAGACATTTGACTCGAAATGCTAATATTCTCAAGGTGAATATCCAATAAAGTCAAGCATCCGGTGATCAGGTTTTCATTAAACCTCTGACTATTGGTGGTGGTGCCATGGCTTACACCTTCAAAAATTATATGCCAATTTTTCAACGTTCCTCCCATAATCACAGCCCGGCCAAGCGTATCAATCTGTGATAGACGAATGATCCGTTTTTGTGTATCGATCTCAGCTTCCATTGAATCGTAGGTGATTAAACGAGCTTGATTTTCTATGATTTGGACATTCTGTTTTATGGTTGTTGTTTGATGATTGAGATCGCCTTTTATATAGGAACGTTTATCAACACCAATATAAAGATAGTGCTGGCCTTGATGGTTTTTATAACGACCACTTAATATAGATGCATAATCGGCAATATTATGTCTTTCACTTTCACAGTGACTTAATGATAAATTACAAAGTATTATTTCTAAAACATTGTCGTTCGAAAAAGCAATCAGTTTGTCAGAATCATGATACTTCGAAAAATAGGACTTAGTATTAATTTTCAAACTGTTTAAATTTGACTTAAGCAGTTTAATAAGATTTCTATCGATCCTACTCAATACCTGATCAATTCCAGCTAAAGATATTTTCATTCCAGACAGTGACAATTGTGCAAGTAATTTATTTTTATCAATTGCCTGAATAGAGTCTTTTGCATGCTGCACCCCCCATTTATTGTTTGGCATAAAATCAGGGTCGAGTGCCGCTTGTTCGAGGTCCAAAATATTGGAATTGCCATCATAGTAGATAGGAAGTAGATATTTATATAGGGGGTCGTAGTAAAATTTCCGATTGTGAGGTCTTAGTCCATGGGTCGCCTGTAAAGCAACCATAATGGCAAAAAATTCATCATTTATATTTTTCGCAAAATCATTGTTGTTCGCTAGAATTTCGGGATCTAAAAGCCATCCTTTGGGTGGTTTTCCTATTTTTGCTTCACTATTATTAGCAAAGCTTCTTGACATAAAATCAAGATAGGCGTGATTGAGCAAACTGACGGCATGTTGAGAAATTTTTAAACTGACTAATCCTTTACTAGCCCACTTCCTATTCACCAAACGAGCTAAACCTAATCGATGGTCAAGTGAAAACTGATCAGTTTTTAGCCAAGTAAATCTTTCATCGCCCACCAATATTGGTCCTTCACGAAGTTGATAGGATTCCAGCATTTCTTTTTGAGCTTTTTCCTGAAACAGATAGGTATATTCAACACCATTAAAGATTGTTGGTACATAATAGGTTTTAGGCGAAATAAATCCAAGTTGTCTTAGCAAGGCCGTCGTAAATATTTCGTTGTCAGCATTTCGGGTATGCGGAAGAAACAGTTTAAATTTGACCACTGAATCAATATTGCCAGTATTTAATTTGACGTCTAAGCTGGCGATCAATGACGGGGCATCTTGGACGTGATCTTTCCAGTCGCCGTTAACTCTTATTTTTGCTTTAAAAGAACATTTTAGACCATTTGTAAAAGTGGCATTGATTGTAGCCTTAAATTTTTTTTTGTTTTTTGGTAGTATGTTGTGTTTTTTGCTGCTTAAAATTTCAAAATAATTTTTTGCCCATTTTCGAGATTTTTTTGTATCAATTTGAAGATGTTTTAAATGATGTTTTTCCAAATATTGATTCACATCATTGCTGTTGCAAAGCAGGTTTTCGCCGGCATAGGTTTGTTGTAACACCAAAAGGCAGCCCATTAGACAACAGGCTTTCATTAAAAATTTAAACATGGAACGATCCAACACTGTTAGGAATACCGTGTTTCTATATGGACAACACTATCATTTTCTTCAATTAAAGTTCTAAGCTCATCCAGTTCATTGTTGTTATTTCTGGAAGCGAGCCGGTAATGTCTGGTATTGGCTGATTTGTCGTGCACATATTGCAACAAAAGTTTACTGCCGCTGAGTTGAGGTATATCGTTACTACTGGTGACTTCTAAAATATTAAAAGAGTTACCTTCATCAAAAGATAGTGAATAAACATGAAATCCAAAGCGTTTGGCTAATTTTTCCATTATATAGGACATGAAAATAACAAGATTGATGATCACTGTGAGCATAATGCCGTACTCGATTTTTGCCGCCATACTAATACCAATGGTCACCAAAGCAAAAAATATAACCAGTTCAAAAGGATTTTTTACCGGGTTTCTAAAACGAACGATTGAAAGTGCACCAATCATACCAAGAGACAGTGCAATATTGCCCGTGATAACCTTGGTAATGGTAAAGGTTATCAAGGGGAGCAAAATATAGGACATTGTGTGATGGTAGGTTGAAACCCATTTTTGCTTGACTATTGTCAGCATGATTCTTATTGTGAGTCCGGAAAGGGCGGCTAGAACCAGTGAAATAATGATTCCGTTGGTTCCTTGAATTAATTCTGTCATTTTTTTTCCTTATTAATCGATTAATTTGTATAGCCAAGGTATGTTGCTTCTTGATATTTCGCCACTTTAGTGGTTAACTAAAAGGACTAAAGATCACAACATAACATAATAATTTAATTTTTTACTAAATAACACACAAACTTAAACTATCGGCCTATATTTTGCCTTAGTTGTTTCAATCCAACTAAAATATTCCTAAGCCATTTTTTGTATTTTGAAACGAATTGTTTCTTCGATATTAACAGCATTCAGGTAACCTTTTGGAGCTTTATTAGTGGAACTATCGACATCAATAACGATTTCTCGCGTTGTATCCGGAAACATATGAAAATAATTGTCTTCTAAATTAGCGTTTTTTATTTCGATATAGATCCCAAAAATAAAGTCCTGTGCCGAAAGAGAAAGAATACATTGATTCTCATTGACCCGAATTAATTCTGCCTGCAACGAACCGGTAGAAGCCTGCGTTGGCATATCGGCCTTTGGAAAATAGAAGGATTCACTTATCATTTGTTGTTTTGCATTATTTAATTGGACTAACACTGCGTAGTGGGATGGGGGGCCGAAACGATAGCTGTAGCTAAGATCATAAAAATGTTTCAACAATACTTCACTGTTTAACTGAAGTTTAGAGCGGGCATCGATATTAATTGGTTTAGACATATTTGCCATTTCAAGGTGGCGTTGATTGATTATCTTGACGGAAATGCTTCCGTTAAAATCCTTATCACCTTCATTTATCAGGTGAATGAGCAATCCATTTAAAGATTCATCAGTTAAATGGATGCTGATTGGTTGCCAACTTCGTTTAAGATAGTAGTAGCATGCTTTTGGGCTGCCTGTACTATCAATAATTCCCCAGCCAGCGCCAGGCCAAAGGTCTTTCATAAACCAGACCAAGCCACCATTACATCGACTCAGGCTACTTCGCCATTCTGAATAAACCTGAGTCATAATTTCACCGCTAACAAGCTCACTCAATTGGATATACTTTTGAGGATCAAAACATCTTAAATTAACCGGATCAACGGCAAATAACTGTTGTAAATAATGATCTCTCACATCCTCAAAATCCCAACCGGTGCCACTATCTCTTGGCGTTCTCTGCTTCCATGTTGGATTGTGGATCGCCGGTAATTGGCCATTTAGAACAGAATTACTGGTTTTTGGCACTGGCACATTTGAAAAACCTAAACATTCAGAAGTAAATCTAACATCGTGTTTGCGTAATTCACTGACGGGTTGAAGGTATGCACCAACGCCGTAGTAATGTGACAAACCTTGGTTCACTCGAAAAGGTAAATCACCACCAGTTGGCGAGGAAGATACATAAGGAACAGAGGGTGCTATTGAGTTGCAGATTTCAGCCAATTGTTGGTCATAGAAAGGGATCTCCCAAATCGAACTATCGAAGCCTAGCATTGCAACTTGCTGTTGTATTTCACTGTTGCCGCAATAGATGGTAATGCAGGGGTGTTTGTTGAGTCTTCGTAGTTGTTGTTTTATTTCCTTTTCGACGGATTGAAGGAATGATGGTTCGTCAAACGGATAATCCATATTAGCAAACATAAAGTCCTGCCAAACCATAATGCCGAGTTGGTCGCAGATCTGGTAAAATTCATCTTGTTCGTAAACCATGGTGCCGCCAATTCGGATCATGTTGGCACCAGCGTCTCTCATCAGGCCAAGTGTGCAGGCGAGTTCCTCATAGCTGCTTCTCAGAGAAAGAATATCGTTGGTGGTCCAACAGGCTCCGCGACAAAAAATTGGTTGTTGATTAACGTTGATCTTAAAATCTTTATCTTGCACGCTAAGTTGTACCGATTTAAATCCGATTTTTGCTAGTTCGAAACACTGTTCATAATCATCAGTTTTTATGTGTAGTCGAGGTTGATATAAACGCGGCGTACCATGGGTATGCGGCCACCAAAGCTCGATATCTAAAATAGTTAGTTCATCAGCGGATAGTTGAAATTTATTAGCTTTGAGATCGTCGTTGTTAGTAGAGTTTCTCTCGCTATTACAGACATCGAGTGTGTAGTCTAGGCCATTAATTTCTAATCGGGCTTCGAACGACTTAGTACACGCTTCAATTTCACAACTAAAATCAAGAAAACCGACGTTATTGTCGACAGAGGTGGCTAGTTTGATGTTACTTGGGGCTGCGTTGTCTAATAGATAGATCGGTTTCCAAGGACCGACGGCTGTCACAGGGGGAGTCCAACCGGGGATCCGACCTAATAAAGTGGTTCGAAACCAGCGCATTGACTGATTGTCGACCAGTTTAGTTTTCCATTTTGGCCGAGGACGTTTGGTATTTAATTGTTTACTGAGCGATCTAAAGCACAGGCTTAAAGTATTGGTTCCATTGATTAGTTGAGAGTTGATTTTAATTTCATGACGATGAAACATATTATCACTAGCTAAAATAAGCTGGTCATTTAGCCAAACATCGGCCAGTGTCGCCAACCCTTCGAAAACCAGTGTTTGGAATGTATGACGAGGCTCCATGGTAAAGTTTTTTTGAAACCACCAATCAGAATCATCGTAATTGCTCATCGGCGTCCAGCATTCTGGCTGACGATGATTGATTACTTTGGCGACAGTGCAGGGCACACTGGCCTTGATTGATTGATGGTTATCCAAATTGATTTCAGCGGGGGACTGATAGTGGTCCGGCGTTGATTGAATAATGGACCAGTCATCACCAAGCAAAATCTTATGTGAATTCTCGGATTTTATGTTATTGGTGGTGTCATCCATTTCGTTTTTCCATAAAAATACGATTACGTCAATATTGCGATATATGGTGGGTTTATCTTACAAATATTTATTCTGCAAAATAGTCCTTGCGTTGTCCCAATTTTTTGCCATTTCGTCAATAGCGGATAATTCTATCGATTTTCCGCGGCTCACCACTCTAGCCAGCTGAAACTGATAAATCTTAGCGGATTCAGATATTTGCTTATATTCATGGCTGGCCTCAATCAGTCCGGCTTCTCCGTTGTCTGTCAGCCAGTCCAGATAGACTGCAGCCAGTTCAAAACAAGCACCTAGTTGGCGTAAAGTGGCAAATGAATACTGATGGAACATTTCAATATTTTCACCTTTTAACCATTCCAGATCGATCTTTAGTTGATTTTTAAATAGCGCAAAAGGGTTCGTTTTGGGTAATCGTGATAACTGGTCTTTTAGTAACAAGATGGATCTTTGCGTTAACTGCTCGGCATTAATGGATTGCGATTGGTGTAACTTTGCTATTTCTACGTAGGGTTCTAAGTGAGATTCGTCATATTGACCATTGATGCGGAAGACGGCATCGAAGTCGTCACCTTCCAACTCGTAATAACCTTGTGCATGAAAATAGCCAAGCTTCTTGTTTTGAATATCAATTGAGTTAACTGAAACGGTGCTTTTTACGTGAGCGATACCATAGGCCGTTCCGGCAGTATCCGGCAGAAACATCGAATCTAGTTCAACCAAAACGGGGCGACCTAGATTATTCTGTTCAGCAATATGAGTAAGCAGAGGCTTCCAGATGGCTAGTTCCTGTACTTCAATTTGGTACAGAGTATAGAGGTCAGAGAGTTGAAACTTAAAAAAAGTCCACTGATCGCCTTCGAAATCGATCCCTAAGGTAAACGGCATAGCGGCAACTGGCTCCAGCCCAAGTGCGTGTAATTGTTCTATCCATACGTCAACATAGCAATTGGTTTCAGCCCAATCGCGCTCTTGTGTATGGATTGCGTGTCGCTGGTAGGTGGCTGGGTCTAATTTAGTTATTGCGGTGTTCATATCTCAAGTACTTGTTTAACTTCGGTCGGCCACTGTTCAGGATCAAGACCGTGTTTTTTTAGCAGTGCCAAGGTGATCCGCTCTAAACCAAAGCCAATGCAGGAAGTGTGGGCATTCTTTCCGTCTGTAGTTTTAATATTGAACTCTTTACCAAAATGGTCCAAATGACAGTTGCTCGATGAAATCGCTGTCAACTTTTCTTTGGTGGCAACAGGGGCGACTAATTCAAATTTAAGGACTTGTTCTTTTTGAGTCGCAGCCATCACTCGGCCACCGCGTCCAAAGAAAGGGTCGTTGGCAATTATAGCTTCAACATCTAATCCAATGGAAAGCAACATCTCCTCGCCTTTTTCTAACCAATAGTCACGATGGGCTAGCGCTTGCTCTGGGGTACCGAGTCTAACAAATTCTCGCTGCCGAAAAATTTGCATTCTGGCCGGGTCAGGAGAGGGTTCATGTCTAAACACAAAAGCCCGCAAGTCAACTAAGCGACCTTCTTCTGGAAGCACCGTGTTGGCAGCTGTGGGATATAGTGGATAACAAGCGGCCGGAACCATCATCACTTCGCTTGGAGATAATTCTGTCGTCCAATCTTCACCATCTTCTTTTTTTTGCACCATTTTAAGGTGATCTCTCTGGTTACCCAAAAAGGAATGCACCGACCCCATCAAGTCTGGCATGGTTTCGATATGGTCGGTTGCTAAATAGGTTTGCCTATTTAGGATAGGTGGAAATCGCATTACTTCGGGGTTAAGCTCTTTCCCCGCACGAGTAACATAACCTTCAAATGCTTCCACAATACCTTCGAAAACTCCACTGAGCCCATATACTCCTTGGACGCCGGAAGGTAGTAAGATACCTTCATTAATTAGTCGCTCTCTATATTCGCCATAGGCCTGATTGATAGAATCGACTAGGTTAGCTGAATCACACATAATTAATGATCTTCTTTATGCATTAGTAATAAGGTTGAATTATGTAGCATAATTCGGTCGTTGTTGACCATCAATGCAGCGCCATAGGCATCACGTAATTGTCTACCCAAACTGATAGGAGAATCATTTCTATAACTGGCTATACCGCAAATCATCATCGCTTTTCCGACTATTTCAACAATCAGATTAGCGCTACTCATTTTTAAGTTATTGGTGCGTATTCCAAAACCAAAATTGGTAAAGGCATTTTCATCATCTTCAATTAGCATTTGTGCGTATTCGTCTTCTTGCTTAGCAATGTTGCTCCGCATTAGTTGGAGGATTGCATCGACTTCTCCCAAGCGAATAGCTGATATTGGGGGAGCGTCCACATTGTTCAGCGCTTGTCGTTTAATGACTTTACGAGCCTTATTGACCGCGTTTGAGGCAATCCCAGACCAGAGTGAAGCCCAAGTAATATGTGCGAAAGGGTGCATCGATTGACTCAATATATCAGCAAAGGGGGTTGGAAGAACTTGCTCTTTGCTTCCACTGCCTTTTACAATAAATCCGGAACTGCAGGTGCCTCTTAGACCAAGGGTATCCCACCCAGAGATTGGTTCGAGCTCATAGTCGCCTTTATGTAAAAGTACTTGTACCTGATCGCTTTTGGGGGCATCGGAGTTCTTTCTGGCGGTTAAAATTAAATCATCTGCTTGCAAACCATAGGAAATAACGGGTGCTTTCTTTTCTAACTTAATGGTATTGCCATCTATTTCAACCGCACAAAGGCTTGAACGTAGGTCGCCGCCAATACCGATTTCTGTGGTGGCAGATGCAATCAGGCGTTGCTCGTTGCTGAGCTTAATTAAATAGTTTTTAAAATATTCCGAACCTTTGTAGTGATGTAAAATACAAGCTACTTGGATCTGGTGCATTGAGTAGATCATCGCGGTTGAGCCGCAATAATGACCTAAAACTTCACAGATCTTCGAGATTTGGTGAATGCCTAGACCCATTCCGCCAAGTTCTTTGGGGAGATAAGCACTTAATAATTTAAGCTCTTTAATTGCGTTAAAGCTTTCTACTGGGAATCTTGCTTGTTTGTCGACATCATCGGCATTGGGGCCTATGATATCTTTACAAATTACATAAATTTTTTCTAACAGTTCTAAATATTCAGGTGAATTCTTGGACTGTAATGATGGCATATTAGTACTACTCCCTGTTTTTTGTATTTGATTAGAATCGGTACCACGCAAAAATGACGCGTTAGACTCCAATTGAAGTATATGGTTATTCTTGCAATTCTTCTATGGCATCAGCTATGGATTCAATGCTATCAAAAGTCTTCCGACTAAGCATTGAATCGGGGAATTCAATATCAAAATCATCTTCTAAAGCTAACATCAATCCCACGGTTGCTAGTGATGTTAAGCCGGCATGATATAAATCACTTGAATCTTCTAACGTATTGACATCGCTGGTTAGTCTTCCGTGGGAAGTCAATATTTCCCTAATTTTTTTGATATTCATTAGTTAATAGTGCCGTAAGATTAGATATTTTTAGTATGAGAAAGATTATATATCATATGAGGAACACTCTGAACAAGCAATTTCGTGACTTTAATTGACAATAAAAAAGCTATTGGTATTTTTGCTTACACTTTCTTAGTGAATCTTCGACCTTAAATCGTATTAAGTTTTTTCGTAATCGATATGACGGCATTAAATAGTCGTTAGTCGCAAGGCTTTTTTTGTAACTCATATCGCCAACTAACATATCATAACTATTAAGATCTTCAGATGCATATAAATTTACCGCCAGTAAATGGCATATTAGGCCGGGTCGAAATACATTTCCGGCTTGATATTGAAATCCGCTTTGATAGAAGTAAACCCGCTTTTTATAGATAAAGTTATAAAGACAACCGATAATTTTATTTCCACAGTATATTGTCAAGAGATCAATTTTGTTAGTTACATGATATTTTTTGATTAACCGATCATGGAACACTTTGGAAAAACCGCCACAGAACGAACTCGATTGTCCTTTATTTATCCAGCTTTCTTGATGCATCTTTTTTAAATGATAAAAGGTATCCGCGACTTTTTTAGGGCTGTCGGCTCGCTCGATTTTAATACGACCATTTTTTTCATAAGCTCTTATAGATCGCCTAATCTGGGAACGTTTATTGGAGCTGAGCATAGGCAGAAGATCACCACCAAGCTGTCTAACTTTTTCTAAATCTACAGCATAGCCTCTATCTTGTTCTTCGATACGATGGTTAAATTGCTGGTTGCTTAATGAAAAATATTTGCTTTGTCCTTGCTCGATAAACCCTGCAATGAGTTCACTCCATCCATTGGTCCCTTGAAAGACACTTGTAAAGTCACTTTTTATAAATGTTCGAGTTGCCAAAATACCGTTATATTCAACAGTTATCGAATCTTTGTCTCGGTCGCCTGTTTTATTAAGGTAGGCACGGGTGCAATAAGTTATCTTGTTATCAAGTCCTCGTTTGAGTCCGATAAAATAACAAAAGACCGTCGATTCTTCCAACGTGGCATAAACGAGCAAAATATTTTGATCATTTGATAAACAATTAAGCCAGTTTTCCATCCATACCCATGATAAATAGAAGGAGTTATCGGCATTTTTTTCGACTTCTTGCCAAATGTTTTTGGCTAATTCGTAATCATCGAAAGGATTTATCTGGTGAAATGTTAAATCGGAACGCGACATGTTGCTCATTGATCCCTAACCATTACTAAATTGATTTAACTAACACTATGATCATATATCAGTAACGGAAAACTTAAAACCTATCTCTCAATAAATTTAGAGGAAATATCTGATAATTCACTTTCTATGCCTAATGAGTTAACGGCTGTAACTGCAAAATAATAAGTTTGTTCTATGGTTAAGTTCTCTATCACCTTATTCAAAGTCGAGGCTGAACCAATTGTAACAGTTTGTGATAGTTCATTTTCAGAAATTCCATAATAGATTTTAAAACTGACAAGATCCGTTAATTTACTGTCATCTGTATTTTCTGTAGGAGAAGTCCAAGATAAAATTGCAACGCCATAATCTATATTTTCTGGTGTTTCTTCAGTGATTAGCGCTTCTATTTTCCCGCCATCACCGCAAGCGGTTAAAAACACGAGCACTAGCAAGATAAATGAAATAGTGACAATTTGAAGGTAGGGGTTTAAATATCTGTTTATAAACATCGTTATTACCGAATAATAATGGAATTGGTGATTGGAAATGAGTGATGACAATTTATGCTCATTATATCGGGTAACGCCTGATTTATTGCTCAAAATTGAAATTTTTGTAAGCTAGCGTTCATAAAAGAGCATGTTTTTAATCGTCAATTAGCTATCAATATAGCCCGATTTTAACATAGTTTGCTGAAATTAGTTTGTTTTAGAAAATTAATTAACTGATATATTCAAGTCAAAGCAAGTTGCAGGATTTAGCAAGGTCGCAAAACGTCTAATGTTATCTACTCCGGCTAGTCATATTCTGCCAAAACAAGTATTTAAAGCGAGGAAATTACATCTTTTTCCGCATTATTTTTATATGTAATTCTTATTAATCAATTAGTTACGAATATTTTTACCGAGATTTGCTGACTAATACCCCTGAATCTCATTATAGAAAAAATCTAAAAATAAGAAAGGCTTGGCTGTATGATAATGAGCTGAGGGGATGGTAATTTGTGTGATAGACGACTACAGGGTGTCTATGTAAAAACAAAACATTACCCAATGCTCTATATATATGAATAAGAATTCAGACCCCGCCAACTCTGACTTAAGCATAGTGCTTGAATCTCAAATCAGCTCTCGATAAATTTGGATGAAATATCAGATTTTTCACTTTCAACACCTTGCTCGTTAATCGCTGTGACAGCAAAGTAATAAGTTCGCCCTGTGTTTAGGTTTCTTATAGTAGAGGTGGTTTTACTTGAATCTATGGTGATTGTGTGCACCAATTCATTTTCAGATTCACCATAGTATATTTTGAAACTGGCCAAATCTGTTAATGTGCTATCATCAGTATTTTCTGTTGGCGGTGTCCAAGATAAAGTGGCAACGCCATAAGTGTTATCATCATTAATACTGAAGTTTACATTGTTTGCTGATGTTTGATCGCCCGAATCTTTTATTGTTGCAGTGATAATGTGATCACCTAGGCTAAGTTGGGCTGTAATTTCGGAACCTGAACCTAAACTTTCATCAATATTGGACAACCATTCAATATTATTACTAATATCGCCATCTTCTATATCATTAGCGGTCGCGGTGAATATTGTAAATTCTCCTAGATTCTGACTGCCATTATTGATTGGTGATGTTATATTTATAACTGGTACGTTATTGTCTGTGTTCGCATTCACCAACACACTAATCGAGTCAGTTGCGCTGGCGCCATTATTGTCAGTCACCGTCACGCTAAAGGATAAAACTTCTGAACCAGATCCTACCATCGGCGCAGTAAAAGAAGCATTCGCAAAGTTAGAGTTTACTAAATTAACGTCAGTACCATCCATTTGAATCCAAGCGTAAAAGTCGACCGTACCATCACGATCACTTGCTTCCGCATTTAACTGAACAAAAGTTTGTTCATTGATATTTATGTCATCACCTGCATTGACTTCTGGGGGAGCATTTGAAACAGGTTGGCTAACGGTGATTGTGACAGAATCAGTTGCACTGGCGCCCTTGTCATCTGTTGCTGTGATTTGAAAGGTTAGTCGTATTTGTGATTCACCATTAGTAGAAGGTGCGATAAAAGAAGCATTCGCAAAATTCGAATTTATTAAATTAACCGCAGTACCGCTTGTTTGAACCCAAATGTAGGATTCAATAGTACCATCACTATCACTTGCAGAAGCATTAATTGCTACACTCTGATCCGTCAAAGTCGATAGATCTTGTCCAGCATTAACGGATGGTGCATTATTGGAAATTAGTTGTATTTTTTCTACTTCACTCGATCCTCCTCCACATGCCGACAATAGTAAAAGGCCGAGTATTATAAGAGTGGTTATTAAGCTGTTAAGGTTGAAGCTATTTGAAGAAATAATATTCATCATTTGTCACCAAAAATAGAAAATATTTGCAAATGTAAATGGGGTACAGCAAACTCCCTTGAGTACAAATTGTATCGGTAGTTCTCATAACTCTTGATGTTGTGTTAATAGGAATGAGGGGTGCGTCACAGTATTAAGAAGGTTTTATTCTAAAATGTGAAGTGGCGCATAGTAGAATGATTTGATAGGAATGTTTCCTAAATTAGATCCCTCTTAGGATATGCCCTTTAACTATTTGAATATCATAGGATAATCGTCTACTTCGTTGTGGAAAATTACTAATTTAATCCCCTGAAAAAAGTGATGAACAGATTTTTATCGCTCTAGCTTATCCAACTTACCCTTTACCCCATCCCACTTTTTTGCCTCAGGTAACGGTTCTTTCATTTCGGTAATATTATCCCATTTTTGTGCCAACTCGGCATTGAGTGCAATAAATGATTCTTGGCCGTCTGGCAAATCATCTTCTTCAAATATGGCTTCAGCAGGGCATTCGGGTTCACATAGTGCGCAATCAATACATTCATCTGGATCGATAACCAAAAAATTGGGACCTTCATAAAAGCAATCTACCGGGCAAACTTCAACACAGTCAGTATATTTGCACAGTATGCAGTTGTCAGTCACGACAAATGTCATTGATTTTCTCCAATGGGCTTAACTTAGCCGAGTCAGTTTGTAGATTAATTCTAGCGCATTTTTCGGCGATAGTTCGTCGGGATTGGTATTTTCCAGTATTTCCAGACGAGGGTCGAGAGATTCTGGCTGACTGAGCTCATTTAATTGACTTGAATCATCCCGCGAACTGCGGTTAGAAGTTGTTTCGAGATGAACTTGGTATTCTCGGGCTTGGTTAGTCACGGATTGGGGGATCCCTGCAATGGTCGCAACATGTATTCCGTAACTCTTGCTGGTTGGCCCCTGATGTACTTGGTGATCTAACATTAATTTATCGCCATGCTGGATTGCGCCAAAATGAAGATTTTTGATGTGTTCATCTTTTCGGCTCATATCCGTAAGTTCAAAGTAATGGGTTGCAAACAATGTATAGGGCGAAATTTTCTTACTGAGATAGTCCAATGTTGAGTAGGCAAGAGCTAAACCGTCGTAAGTACTGGTTCCTCGTCCAATTTCATCGAGTAGAACTAGACTTTGTGAAGTGGCATTATTGAGAATGTTAGCTGTTTCACTCATTTCGACCATAAATGTAGAACGACCACCCGCTAAGTCGTCTGATGCGCCTATACGGGTGAATATTGCGTCTAATAGAGGGATTTGCGCCGACTCTGCCGGTACAAAACAACCGCAATGAGCGAGTAACGCAATGATGGCCGTCATACGCATATAGGTCGATTTGCCGCCCATATTCGGGCCAGTAATAATTAAGCTCTTAACATGCTGCTTAATATCCACATCATTGGCAATAAATTGTTCCGATTGATAGGCTTCAACCACTGGATGACGGCCGTGTTTTATCAACAGAGACTGATCAGATTGCGATGGGTTTAAAATAGTCGGTTTTATATAATTGTTTTGTACGGCGACAAAAGCAAAACATTGTAAAACGTCCAAATGTGACAAATTATAAGCTGTTTCCTGTAGTGCCTCGATTGAGGGTGCCAGTTTTTCGACAAGCTGCTGATAGAGTTGTTTTTCTAGAGTTAGTGCTTTCGCTTGGGCGCTGAGCACTTTGTCCTCAAGTTGTTTTAATTCATGAGTGATAAAACGTTCAGCATTTTTTAGTGTTTGCCGCCGTGTATAGCGAGCGGGTGCTTGTTCAGATTGTGCTTTGGATATTTCTATAAAGAATCCGTGCACACGATTATATCCGACCTTTAGAGTGTTTATTCCGGTTTGCTCTCGCTCTCTTTGTTCCATTTCTTCGAGTAGTGTCTCTGCGTTGTTTGACAAAAATCTGAGTTCGTCCAACTCTTGATGATAGCCATCTTTAATGACCTTTCCATCTCTAAGCACCACTGGCGGATTCTCGAAGATCGCTCTCTCTAACAGCTCATAAATATCCTGATGAAAGGGGAGTCCTTCAGACAGTTCTTTTAGGATCGGGTCTCCCGATTGGTTTAATAACTGGAATAGTATTGGTATTGCATTCAAGCTTTCTCTTAGCCCGGTTAAATCACGAGGTCTACAGGTATTTAGAGCAATACGGGTCAGTATTCTTTGCATATCTCTGATCGGTAACATTCCACTCCGAAGGGCCTCAAGATCTTGGCTCTTGGTGAGCGCTTCAACGGCATCTAATCGATGATTAATGGCTTGCCTGTTGATTAGGGGAGCATGTAGCCACGTTTTAAGCAATCTTGTACCCATGGCTGTTTTGCAATGATTAATGACATTAAAAAGAGTGACTTCATTGTCTGCAAAGATGTTTTCGGTTATTTCCAGATGCTTACGGGTAAAGGTGTTCAGTTGCAAAATATGGTTGTTATCGAAAGGTGAAAGCTTTTTAATATGGGGTAGTTGGTTTTGCTGAGTTAGGGTGGCGTAATTTAGTACCGCTCCAGCCGCGCATATAGCACTTGTCATATCATTACAGCCAAAGCCACTAAGGTCTGTCACAGCAAAATGGTTGATCAATTGTTGATAGTTTTGCTGGTGGTCAAATTGCCAGTCTTGTAATACTTTGGTCACTAAGTTTCTTTGTTTGAGCAAAGGACAAAACGATTCTTCTGCCAGTATTTCAGCGGGTTTTAGTCGTGCTAGCTCACTCAATAATCCATCGATTTCGGAAAAGTGATTGCAGAAAAATTGACCACCAGCCAGATCCATCCAAGCCAAACCGAATAATTGGGGTGTCTTGCCTGATTTTGAGCGGTAAACTGCAGCGAGTAAATTTTCTGAATGGTCTTCTAAAAGCGATTCTTCACTTAAGGTACCAGGGGTTATCACTCTAACCACTTTTCTCTCTACGGGTCCCTTACTTGTTGCAGGATCGCCAATCTGCTCACATATGGCTACGGATCTTCCTTGTTTGACCAAACGGGCAAGGTAATTATCCACCGCGTGAAAGGGAACGCCAGCCATGGGGATAGGGTCACCATTGGCTTTACCCCGATGGGTTAAAGTGATCCCTAACCAATCGGAAGCTTTTTTGGCGTCATCAAAAAATAATTCATAAAAATCACCCATGCGGTAGAAAAGAAGAATTTCTGGATGTTGTGATTTAATCGCCAAATATTGGCACATCATCGGTGTATGATCCGAGGTGTTTTTATTGGATGCTTTCACTGTTTTTTCAATAACTAGATTCATAATCGAGATTTTACTGGAAATCGATAGGAAACCAAATAGAATAATGGAAATAGATTGTGGAAGATTGCTTATATGGGATAGTTTATGAGAGATCGTTCATAGGAAAGAGTTATGAAATCGTTAGTATCCAAATTATCGGTCCGTCTTATCTTTAAGCATCTTAAGTTGGTAACGGTCGAATCTTGCACTGGAGGATTAATGGGTAAGGTTATGACTGATATTGCTGGGAGTTCTGATTGGTATGAAGCCGGGTTTATCACCTATAGTAATCGCGCTAAGAATGAACTCGTTAATGTACCGGAAACATTAATCGATCATTATGGCGCAGTATCAATCGAAGTAGCCGAAGCGATGGTAAAAGGTGCCGCTATGCAATTTGCTGATTGCGTTTGTGTCTCGGTAACCGGCATTGCCGGGCCGGGAGGTGGAACTCCTGATAAGCCCGTTGGTACTGTTTGTATTGCTTGCCTCTATTCTTCAGAACTCAAAACTAGAAAGTTTAATTTTGCAGGAAACCGGGACGACATTAGAAAACAAACAGTCCAACAAGCATTAGAAATGCTTCTTTCTATGGATTTAAAAAAATAAGTGCTCCTTAGAACCTAAAACTCAATTTAGCGATGCTAAAATTTTCTATTATTGACCTACAGAAATGCGTTTTCTAGCTAATTCGTCTGCGACCACATTGGTGGTTTTCCCTTCGCTTTCTGCAGCACCAAAAATTTCAGTTAGTGTGCCGTAAATTTCATCCACTTTATCCAAAGCGTCTTGCTTTTTGTAACCACCTTCTTGATGTTCAAAAGAAACATTAATAATACCTCCCGCGTTGATCACATAGTCTGGAGTGTATAAAATACCTTTTTGTTTCAGTATGTCACCGTGCCGATCTTCCGAAAGCTGATTGTTTGCCGCGCCGGCAATAATAGAGCATTTTAGTTGTGGGATGGTGACATCGTTGATTGATGCACCGAGCGCACACGGTGCGTAAACGTCTACATCTTGACAATAAATATCATCAATATCCACTGCTGTTGCACCTAAATTACTGACAACTCGTTCGATAGTTTCTTTATTGATATCGGTAACGACAAGCTGTGCACCTTCATTTTTTAGATGCTCACACAAGTAATATCCAACGTGACCTAAACCTTGTACGGCGACTTTTAAACCCTCTAAATCATCGCGTCCTAAACGATGTTTAACCGCGGCTTTCATACCCTTAAAAACACCATAAGCGGTTACTGGAGATGGATCACCACTTTTACCTTTGAGACCTGCCACATGATTAGTTTCTTTATGAACAATAGCCATATCGTCAGGATTGATCCCCACGTCTTCAGCGGAGATATATTGACCATTCAAGTTTTCGATAAAACGACCAAAAGCCCTAAACAATGCTTCGGATTTCATGGTTTTAGAATTGCCAATAATAACGGATTTGCCACCGCCCATTTTTAGTCCAGCCAATGCATTTTTGTAACTCATCCCACGCGATAAACGTAAAGCATCGATTAACGCACCTTCGTCAGAGTTATATTCCCACATTCGACAACCACCAACGGCGGGTCCTAGTGCTGTTGAATGAATACTGATAATCGCTTTTAAGCCTGATTCTACATCTCGACAAAATACAATTTGTTCGTGATCATCATAAGCTCGTAAGTTAAATACCGCCATGCTTTGCTCCTATTCAATGAAAAATGTGAGGGTTGATATTTTATCTCTCACACCTAATTCTGAAATTTATCGTTTATTAATTGAGGTAAACCTAGATTTATTCAGGTTAAAATTTATGCTCTGTGCGAATACTGGTGTATTCCCTCAAAAATCGTATTGATCTGCCTTCTCATATAAGCTTTTCAGCTATCCGAACAGGCTTTACGCGACGTTAATAGTTAGTACTCCCACCAACAACTTTCCCACCAATTGATAAATTCATCAAAATCGATATGACCATCCTGATTTTCATCTATGAGTTCAAATCCCTTTTGTGCCTGTTCAAGTGTGGCGGTGGGAGATATTACTCTCAGTAGTTTAGTAAACTCACCAAGATCAATTTTGCTATTTGAATCACGGTCAAAAAACTCAAAATTTTCTTTAATTTCTGCTAGTTGTTGTGGGGATAGATCTTTTTTGGTTGTCATTTCAATTCTCTGTTAATGATTATGTCAGTTATTCTATAATCGTTTCTTCGGCGCGATAATGAATATCGCGATCTTCCAGATAAGCCAAAATAAACTTGAAAGCGCCATCGATTGCACCGAGCGTTTCTGGTGCACAAATGCCTGCCTGAAGTTTATTTTTGAGTACAAAGTTGGTCACAGCCGTTGCGGTGTAACCATTGGATCGAGCCATTGATGATATTTCACTCTGTTTGTCTGACTTATCTAACATGCGGTAAATATAACGTCTTTTTTTGCCGTTTTCATCACCTTCTATCGTGGTTCTTACTACCGTAAATTCTTCTTCATTACTTGCCAGTTTCCAGTTTTCTTCCAGTATTCTGGCACTGACTTCAATCGGAGAAAACTCAATTCCGTTAAGCTCCAAAGGATCCGTCGAGAAAAATCCTGATGCCTTTAAAACTTGGATATATTCACAATGCCCGGGATAACGTAGTGTTTTTTCCTTCATATAGGGAATATGATCCATTGTTTTAATTAAGGTTCGTAGGCCGTCAGTATTAAAGGCTTCCAAAGTGCCCACTCGTTTGATTTCCATCAATTCACAATCACTTAGCGCCTCTCTTTCCACCACCTCACCATTTTCAACATAACGGGCGGGCCCGGTGTACTCTTGGATGACATCAATCGGCGAAAACAAGGATCTAAAATTAAACGGCCAATGTCGTTTGACAGGAAGACCGCCAACTAAGCATTCGAATTTGTTGACTTCCATTTTAGTATCTAAATAGCCCAATATTATATTATCCATACCTGGCGCAAGACCGCAGTCGACCACCGCGAATACCTTATTCTTTTTAGCTAGATGGTTGAGATCAAAACAATTTTCAGGGAAAAATGAGGCGTCGACCACATTTTTTCCGGCCAACAATATCTTTTTTAAGGTGTTAAAGCCAAGATAACCAGGCATTGCGCTAATCACTAAATCAAAATCTTTTACAAGTTCACCATAGTGTTCTTGTTCAGACAGGTCAAAATTGACCGTATTTACTGCGGGATTCTGTTTTTGGAGTTTTGCCAAGGCTTTTTTGTTTAGATCAACACAGGTTATTTGGTGCTCACTGGCAAGATCTAAAGCGATTGCCCGACCGATTAAACCTGCACCAAATACAATTATTTTTGACATCAATGTCTCCTGAATAAGGGCAAAATGATTGGCTGAGCGGAATAGTCGCACGAATGATTGATTGGATAATCCATCTAAAGTCCTTGTATCTCGTCAACGCTAATGGGTAGTTCTTCCGAATTTAGCTCATAAGGTCTAATCATGACTAACATTCCGATTAAAGGGTGATCAAAGTAGTGAAGTTGGTTACTTCTCAATCTTCTATTTTGTTTTAGCGGATAGTTAAACAAGCGTTCCGTGTACGCTTGTTTGTTATCTTCCGATAAAAAATCATCATCATATTGCCAAGAAAAAGCATCTGTATTTATTGATTGTTGTGTGAGTCCTGGTAAATCGGTTTCTGTTGATGGCTGGTTAGCGATATCATCTAAAGAGGGTAATGATGTTAAATCAAAAATATCAATTTGCTCTTTGCCTGGTCGACGATAATAAAGATCTGTATCAAGGTGAAGATAGTTGCGATGAATGTAAACGATAATACTGCCATCAATTTCCGGCACCCAAGGTAATGCCACTAAAACGGGTTTGCCATCTTGATGCTTATCCGTTGGAGATGATTGTTGAGTTTGGGTCACTATTTCAGGCGCTAAATTATTTAAATGTGGCTCTTTTTCAATGGAAACTATTTCGAGCTTCTTTTCCCCAGAGAACTCATAGGATTGTTGATAGTCGAATCCCCCAGCTATTCGTAAACGGGTCGCTTCGCGTTTGCTTAGCACGGGCTGTCGCCAAGAAAAATGCGCTAGAAGATCGTAGCTAACGTGTCTCGATATATTAAGCGCTTCTGTTTTAAGTTGAAGTAGATCATCATGCAGTAACACAAAAGGTTTCTCTTGTGCTAGATTTTCGGATCTAAGTTCTCTGGCTGTTAAAGAAGCGTCAGATGACTCTTTATTTTGGTTAACCGAGGATTGTGGGCCTTTGCCGAGATCAGATAGTGGGGCTGGATTTTGTTGTTTAGATTCTAATGTTTCAACGAAGCCAAATGGCTGTAAAAAATCAATTATTTCTTCCGGGAGCTTCATTTTGGTGTCGGTATCCCAAGATTCATTCTGTAGCCCTTTCTCGGAATTGGCTTTATAAAGAATAATTTCAACCTCAAACCAGCGAGGTTGTTCAATATCCTTATTATCGGCTTGCTCAGCGAAACCCAAGGCGGGCAATAACGCAACCCATCCGAACAACAAGAGGCCTGAAATGCTTTTTGTATTTTGTTTTTTCATAAATCGCTTAAATTTCCGATGTTGCTTGAATACCGATGTCATTTGAATATGAGTGTCACTTGGATATCTAGTAATGAGGTTAAATAATGGCCATTTCATTTGTACTCAATCCATCCCAATCTTAACCTTTACTGGCTAAGTGTTTCAATTAAAGAATCAATTTGTTGCAATCTTTGAGGCAAATCCTCTGCACTTTGCTCTACTTTTAACAAAGTCCCTTTGGCTAGTCTGTAGCGACTTGGATTACGTTGAATTAACTCAATTAATTGACTGGTGTTGATATTGGGGTTTCCACTAAATTCAACACTGAACTGGGAGTCATTCGAATCAAGTTTAATCGCCCCTAATTGGGTCAGTTTGTTCTTTAATTCTGCCACTTCAAAAAGATTTTTTGCCTGATTGGGTAACAATCCGAATCGGTCTATTAATTCAACTTGTAATTCCCGCAGTGATTGATTATTTTGCGCGCTGGCAATGCGCTTATATAAAGACAACCGAATAGCAACATCGGGTACATAATCATCAGGCAGTAATGCCGAGATACCGAGATTAACTTCTGTTTGTTCGCTTTGTGCTCCTTCCAGAGATAGCGCCTCACCATTTTTTATCGCGGCAATCGCTCTTTCCAATAATTCCATATAAAGGCTAAAACCGATGGTCTGCATGTGACCGCTTTGTTCATCACCGAGTAGTTCACCTGCACCTCGAATTTCCAGATCATGGGTCGCTAGAATAAACCCCGCTCCTAAATTTTCTAATTTTGAAATAGCTTGCAGGCGTTTTTGAGCATCTTTGGTGATGGTTTTGGGAGGAGGGGTTAGCAAGTAAGCATAAGCTTGATGATGAGATCGTCCGACCCGACCTCTTAGTTGGTGAAGTTGGGCTAAACCAAGTTTATCGGCTCTATCCATAATAATGGTATTGGCTGTGGGGATATCAATACCCGTTTCTATTATCGTAGTACAAACCAAAACATGATATCGATGATGATAAAATTGTTTCATCACATCTTCTAATTGACGTTCTCTCATTTGGCCGTGGGCCACCGCAATCTCTATATCGGGAAGCAATTCTTGAATTTCGTTGGCTGTTCGATCGATTGTTTCTACCGAGTTATGTAGAAAAAAGACCTGACCACCACGCCTTATTTCCCGTTGAATGGCTTCTTTGATCAAAGGCTCGTTCCTTTGTCTGACAAAGGTTTTAATCGCTAATCGTTTTGCAGGAGGGGTAGCGATAATAGAAAGATCTCGCATCCCAGACATCGACATATTGAGCGTTCGAGGGATCGGAGTTGCCGTTAAGGTCAAAATATCAACCTTGGCGCGATAGGACTTGAGAATTTCTTTCTGTCGAACGCCAAATCGATGTTCTTCATCAATCACTAAAAGACCAAGATTATTAAATTTGAGATTGCCAGAAATTAATCCATGAGTACCAATAATTAAATCAATTTGACCTGATTCAAGTTTTTTTAAGGTTAACTTTTGTTGTTTTTTTGTTTGAAACCGGGAAAGTACCCCAATATTGATCGGCCATTGAGAAAAACGGTCTTGGAATGAATTAAAATGTTGCTGAGCAAGCAAGGTTGTTGGAACCAGCATTGCTACCTGCATACCGTTTTGTACGCTGACAAAGGCAGCTCGCATCGCCACTTCAGTTTTACCAAATCCTACATCACCACAAATAAGGCGATCCATTGGTTGTTTGGAAGTCATGTCAGCGATCACTGCACCTATCGCATTGACTTGGTCCAGAGTCAATTCAAATGGGAACTCAGCTGCAAATTTTTCATAATCTAGTTTATTCAGATTGTGGGCATGACCAACTTCCGCACCGCGTCTGGCATAAATATCGAGTAGTTCGGCTGCGGTATCTCGGGCTTTCTCTATCGCTTTTCGTTTGGCTTTGCCCCAAGATTCACTGCCTAATTTATGCCAGGGTGCCGTTTCCGGACTGCTCCCCGAATAACGATGGATCTGATGAAGTGATTGCACGGGAACATAAAGTTTGTCACCGCCTGCGTACTCTAAGGTGAGGAATTCGGTGCAGATACCCCCGGCTTGGATCGTCTGTAATCCCAAATATCGACCCACACCTTGGTCCACGTGCACAACAGGATCGCCAATTTTCAATTCCGCCAGTGAGTGAATCAGTTGGTCTGGTGAAATAACTTTATCGCCACGTCGACGTACCTGCAAGACCTGCCTACCGAAAAGGTCGCTTTCACAAATAACAAGATCCCCAGCAAAAGAAAATCCCTTTTCAACAGGTGCCGTAACCAGGTTAATCGACTCTTTAGAAGAATGAAACTGTTGCCAGCTTGTAATCTGATTAGTTTTTATATGGTTTTTTAATAGCAATTCTCTGATGACTTCCTGTCGACCAGTAGATTCTGCACAAATCAGCAGCTTATTATAGGGTTGGCAAACTTGCTCAAATCGCAAAAGTGGAGCGCTAGCGCGATGTTCGATTTGTAGATCCGGACAAGGCGTAAATCCTAAGTCGATGGAGGGAGCCGATTTTGTTGATTTTTTTTCACTAAGAAAAACACTGGGATATTGCTTTTTGTTGGCTAACAATTCATCGAGACTCAAATATAGTTCGCGGGGTTCAACAATTGGTCTTTCAATATCATGGCGATGTTGTTGATAGCGTTCGTCCAGCTCTCGGCAAAACTGATCCACTGGATCTTCTATTGGAGCTGATTGAACAAAAATCGTATTGTTATTGGGCAAATAGTCAAAGATGGTCGACAGCGAATCAAAAAACAGTGGCAAATAATATTCGATCCCCGCAGGAAATATTCCGCTACTCACATCTCGATAAATGGTTGATTCTTTGAGATTGCTATCAAATTTAGCTCGCCAATTCTGTCTAAAAAGGCTGATCGCAGCATCATCTGAAGGATATTCTCTAGCGGGTAGCAAGTTAATTTGGTTAACTTTTTGTGTCGTTAATTGAGTTTCGCTATCAAAATATCGTAACGATTCAATCTCATCATCCAATAACTCTATCCTGATAGGATCTTTAACCCCCATTGGGTAAAGGTCTAGAATTGAGCCTCTTACAGCGTATTCGCCATACTCCATTACAGTACTAACACTATGATATCCATTATTGTCGAGTAGTATCTTCAATTCTCTGATGTCGAATTTTTGGCCTTTTTCCAGCTGTAAACATTGTTGCTCAATATATTGTCTGGCCGGTAATTTTTGCAATGCTGAAGATATCGGTAACAAAAGGATCGAACGCTTAAGTCTTGGTAGTTGATAAAGGGTTTGCAATCGTTCTGAAACAATATCCTGATGAGGTGAAAAATAATCGTAAGGAAGCGTTTCCCAGTCGGGCAAAGTGATTATTGAGATTTTATTCGGTAATTCTTTTTGCTGTTCATCAAGAAAGAACTCTATTTCCTTTTTTAGTGGCTGCAAAGAAGACGCATCAGGCAATAATACAACGATTAAGGAAGCTTGTGTTTGAGCCAAATTGACAAGAGTTAGGCCCAAAGCAGAGTTGGCCACGCCATGGTAGAAATTAACATAGCCGGGTTTTAATGTAAGTTCGAAGGTGGTATGCAAGGAATATAGTATCTTTTATGAGGAAAAATGAGGTCAATCCAGATGCTTGGATGATCCTAAAATAATCTGTTGGATTATACACTAGCATGCTTGTTTGTTTAGCTTATACCTTAAGATATTTGAAAAATATCTTAATTGGGTCTCTCAGTGATCTTGCACTTGGTTCCTCTTTTATTTAGACACTGATACGACTCAATCCTAGGCAAAGTATTCAAAAGACTACGAAATCCTTATACTCGATTTATCATGAAAAATGCTTTATATGTAAACTATAAACTAAAAATAGTGTTTAAAAACAAAAAGATACTAAGGCTAGTTAGAATTAACTTGAACTTTAGATATAAAAAGAAATTGATAAAGAAATTTTAATAACAATTAAATATTGGCGAAACTTTTTCATCCCATCTACTGTCAAAGATATGGGACGGGGCAGTCAACAGGGTTATTTCTTCGTTTCAGTTAGTTCAGCTGATCAACCATTAAGGACCCATTAAGCTTACTAATCCAATATTGATTGTCTGGCTCCAAACATCTGGATATTGTACATATTCTAGATATCGCCAATATGCTGGTGTTCAATAAAACATCTGTATAGGTTATTTTTGAAAAAGATATTTAATCATCGAGGTGACAATAGATATGAAAAGACAAAAACGCGATCGTTTCGAAAGAGCACACAATAAAGGATACAATGCAGGGATCAGTGGCAAAGCAAGTGACAGCTGTCCATTTTCTACAACTGATATTAAAGAGCACTGGTTAGGAGGCTGGCGTGAAGCAAGAAGCGCAGTGGGTGAAGGATATTTTAACTGATTAATATACAGACTAGTCAGGAATGATCGATAGGTTCCGACTAAAATACAAAAGCCTGCATCTTCGGATCTTTAATATCAACTCGCTAAAATACGGGTGCTGAGTCGTTGCTCTTATCTCGTTGAGGTTATTTACCGTTATATGCGGGCTTTTTTTATTTTTCTTAAGCACCTATTGAATAAGTTTATTGTGCGGATAAATTGTTGGTATAATCTCTCCTAATCACTATTTGCCTGTAATTACTCCATTTATGTCTCAAATCGAGAAGTTTGACTTTCCATTCCCAGTCCCGCCTCCCAAAATCAGTGAACAGGAAAAACACCGTCTTGTCAAAATATGCAAACAACAGTTAATGGATAACAATGCGGTTTTAATTGCGCACTATTATACCGATCCAGAAATACAGGCACTAGCAGAAGCAACTGGCGGTTTTGTTGGCGATTCTTTAGAAATGGCTAAATTTGGGGCAAAACACCCCGCAGAGACCTTGGTCATCGCTGGTGTTCGATTTATGGGGGAAACCTCTAAAATGCTCAGCCCTCAAAAGCGTGTAATCATGCCGACTTTGGAGGCTACCTGTTCGTTAGATATAGGTTGTGAAGCCAGTGAATTCGCCGATTTTATAAAAATCAATCCAGGTAGAACCGTGGTTGTTTATGCCAATACCTCCGCCGCAGTCAAAGCCCAAGCAGATTGGGTAATAACCAGCAGTATTGCTGTCGATGTGATTCAGTATCTGGATGCAAAAGGAGAAAAAATCTTATGGGCTCCCGACAAACATCTAGGTGCGTACATTCAAAAACAGACCGGTGCCGATATGTTGCTGTGGGACGGTCATTGTATTGTTCATGACGAGTTTAAGCATATTGCACTGAGAAATACTAAAGCGCTTTATCCTGATGCAACTGTTTTAGTACACCCGGAATCCCCTGACAAAGTAATCCAATTGGCTGATCATGTGGGCTCTACCTCTCAGTTAATTCAAGCGGCGCGATCAAGTGCCTCTTCTCGCATCATTGTAGCCACCGATCAGGGTATTTTTTATAAAATGCAGCAGGCCGCACCAGATAAAGAATTGATTATTGCACCAACGGCCGGAGAAGGCGCCACGTGTAAAAGTTGCGCTCAATGTCCTTGGATGAAAATGAATCAACTGACTAATATGACCGGAGTCTTTGAGCCACAAAATAATGAGATTTTTGTGTCAGAAAAGCTCATTCAACAGGCTCTTAAACCACTCACAAGGATGGTTGAATTTAAACTAAATTGATCAATTAATATCACGATAAATAACGCAATTGAAATTCAACTGATTAATTATTTATGGATTATTCTAGGGTTAACTACAACTTAGTCGAAAAGGTCGGTTGATTGCTTTTTGACTTAGTCGAGAGTGAAGGTGGGGGTTTTCCACTTTCAGAAAGTCTCATTTGTAGGTTTAAGTCAGTGCGTGATTCAGCAAATCGTAAAGCATCTTCTTTGGTTATTATCTCATCCTTATAAAGTTTAAATAGTGATTGATCAAAGGACATCATGCCATCCATGTGATGTTTTTCGATAGCTTTCTTGAGCTCTTCTAAATTACCCTTTTGAATAATTTCCTGGATATCGGGTGCTTTCATCAATATTTCTAAAGCGGCCACTCGTTTACCATCCTGACTCATAACCAAACGTTGTGAAACAATCCCTTTTAAAACACTGGCAAGCTCTTTCATCAAAGTCGAGCGTTGCTCTTTGGGGATCATATTTCTAATACGTTCTAAAACTTGTTTTGAATTATTTCCGTGTATGGTGGCAAGGCACAGGTGTCCTGTCTGGGCATAACTCAATGCGTATTGCATGGCTTCTTCATCGCGGATTTCACCGATAAGTATCAGATCTGGAGCCTCTCGCATTGCATTTTTAAGTGCGTGGTGATAACTCTTAGTATCAACCCCTATTTCACGTTGATCAATGATTGATAGTTTGTGCTCATGCAAAAATTCAATTGGATCTTCGATTGTCAAAATATGGCTGGTATCTCTTCGGTTTCGATAGTCGATCATCGCTGCCAAAGTGGTCGATTTACCGGAACCGGTTGGACCACAAATGAGTACCAGTCCGGAACGCTCCATCACTAACTGACTGACGGTCGCTGGTAAACAAAGCTTTTCAAGATTTGGAATATCTGATTTGATATGGCGCATTACCATACCGACTTCACCTCGTTGCATGAAAACATTGACGCGGAAGCGCCCAATATCATCCACCGAAATAGCAAAATTTTGTTCCCATTCTTCTTCAAATTCATCAATTTGTTTTTGAGTCATTACGTCATAGGCAATATTTTTAATAGCGCCAGAGGGAAGGGCTCCTTGACCCATAGGAGTAGAAACCCCCTCAATTTTCATATGCGGAGGCGCACCGGTACTAAAAAACAGATCAGAGGCATTTTTTTCGGCCATTAGACGAAGTAATAACTTAATATCCATTAACTAACTTTCTCGCGATTGAATCATTATTGTTTGTAACTCTTGTTATTTATAATATTAGCACAGAGTGATAACGGGCTAATTATAACTAGTGAAATAATTATAGCCCATTATTTTGTAAAAATATCTTTTATAAAGGATTGCCATTCAATGTATTTTTGTATAATCTACGCGCCTCGAAGTTCGATAGAGCACGAATTGTAGTGCTGCGTTGATTTTGAAGATCAAAAGGTGAGTTGTCCGAGCGGCTGAAGGAGCTACCCTGGAAAGGTAGTATAGGAGCAATCTTATCGAGGGTTCGAATCCCTCACTCACCGCCAATAAAGAGATAGAACATATTGACGATAATCCGGTATTGGTTGATAAAATTAATGCTTGGATCGTGAGGAATTTGAACCTAATCGAGGGTTTGACTAAATTGTCTGGAACAATTTAGAACAGCGTAAGCTGGCCTCGAAGAGGTGAAGTACATGGATGTACGGAATAATCCCTCACTCACCGCCAATAAAGAAATAGATTTACCCATAATGGTGGTCCTATTGGTCCTCCCGCAATGATAGATAGTGAACTCCGCCAGGCCCGGAAGGGAGCAACGGTAGCAATCGACTCATGTGCCGGGATGTGGCTGGTGGGACTGCCTCCATCTTCTTGTAAGGCCCTACTTTAAAGGCTTTGCTCATTAAATATCTTCAAAGTTAATCATTACGTGTATCACTTTGAGGTTAGATCATGCACCTATTATTCTCTCGTCACGGTATCTGGTATTACCGGAAGTCTTATTCATTAGAAACAGGTAAGAGAAAAGAAATCCGCAAGAGCTTAGGAACTAAGGATAAACGTGAAGCTAAACTTCTAGTTTCAAGAATTAGCGAGTGATGGAGCATTGGAAAGCTTCAAAAAAATCTTTTGCAGCTATGCCTATCAAGTGGTACTCCGACTTTCGAAACAGACATAATTTACCGGATTATCATTCGCTAAGACATACCGTTGCTAACGGTTCCTGCTCAGTGCACTGCTACGATATTGGGACATGCAAATGGCAATATTACCTTTGATCGGTATGGTCATGATGTATTATTTGAAAAGCTTCAGATGGCTGTAGAATCTATTAAATAGATTTAATGATTGCATTCCGCTACTTGTTCGAGTAGTCTAATTTCGTCTTTCTGGGTCATATAGGGGCGATATACAGTGATATCATTCCATAATAGGTTGATTAATGAACAGTAAATCTGCATTCGAGTTACTCCATGAAGTCTTGGAAATCTGGACAGTTCCTCATATCGCTGAGATAACGGGGTTAAGTGTAGATAGAATCAAGAGGTTCAAAAGATTCAAGAATACCGACCAACAAGAGCTTGATCTATTATTTCCATTCAAAGCTTATCAGAGGCTTGAAGAGCTGTTACCTGAACCAGATACTAATGAAGATTTTACGTTTATAGATTTGTTTGCCGGTATCGGAGGGATCAGAAAAGGCTTCAGCGATTCAGGAGGACGGTGTCTTCTTACCTGTGAATGGGATGATTATGCAGTTAGAACATATAAAGCTAATTGGGGAAAGTGTGATGGACATAAGTTTGTAAGAGATATCAAAACGCTCACTCAACCAGAAGGCATTGCAGAGAGTAAAAGAAAAAAGCATATTCAATCATCCATTCCAGATCATGATGTTCTACTTGCTGGATTTCCTTGCCAACCGTTTTCATTAGCCGGTGTATCAAAGAAGAACTCATTGGGTCGAAGTCATGGTTTTGATTGTGAAGATCAAGGGCAGTTATTCTTTGATATATTAAGAATACTTGAAGCGAAGTCCCCTAAATTTATTGTTCTTGAAAATGTTAAGAACTTAAAGAGCCATGATAAAGGAAATACCTTCAAAGTCATTAAATCCAAACTAACTGAAACTGGTTATTGGATAGCCAATCTTGAAGATGACAAGCCCGATCCAAAGATCATTGATGGAGCTAAATTTCTACCACAGCATCGAGAGAGAATCGTCCTAATTGGATTTAGAAATGATATTGCAGACCAACTTAGAGCGGAAAAACACTTTAATATGAAAGATATTGTGCAGTACTTTCCTGAAGTAAAACCTACTCTCAAAGATATACTAGAACCAAATTCAAAAGTTGATAAAAAATACACTCTAAGTCAGAAACTCTGGGAATTCCTCTTCAATTATGCAGCTAAGCATAGGGCAAAAGGGAATGGTTTTGGTTATGGTATGGTTAAACGAAGTTCTGTTCAGGATACTCGCACACTCTCAGCTAGGTATCATAAAGATGGATCTGAAATACTAATACATCAAGAAGGGTTAAAAAGAGCAGAGGGCAGGCCAAGACGTTTAACTCCACAAGAATGTGCAAGACTTATGGGGTTCTACGCAAAAGGGGAAAAAAAGATGTTAATTCCTGTGTCAGATACTAGAGCATATAGACAGTTTGGAAACTCAGTTATTGTACCTGTTTTTAGTTCCGTAGCTAAAATGCTTAACCCCTATATAATGAAGTCCTTGATGTTGGAAACTAAGACAAAAAAACGTTCTGCATAGAGTCGTCAATTTTCATGTGTTAAACGGTATACTGAATTAATCAAAGGAAGCAAAAGGTAATTGCTATATGGCATCGATGCAAGGAACATATGACTCTCAATCAGCTAAAGAGATAAGCCTTGGCGGTTTGAAGAGTATTCTACAAAAGCTAGATTGCACAGAGATATATGTTAAGAAACTATCGAGTAATGATAACAGTAAAAATCAAGTTTACTTTGGTGCACATTTAACAGATTTACCTTTCATACCAACCGGAGAGATGACAGCCTCTCAATCAAAATCGAAGAAAAAGTCCAATGGCAAAAGAGATGTAAAATACCAAGCAACTCTTGATTTATCTTGGGTAGATCCTGAAGGGAACATTCATAAGGCTCCTAATTCTAAACTCATCTATTATCCCCAATATCCAGAAGTGAGGTTTTCAGGCTTTCTTAAAAGCTCTAAAGTTAATGTCAGCAATTGGATGGATCCCTATAAGCAAGGTCGTGCAGAAGGTCGGTGGTTGATTCTTGGGGTTTCAATAGATGGCGGTGTCTTTGCGTACATGGCTGAACCTGAAAGCAATTTAGCCAAAGAATTAACTCAAGTTGATTTAATTGATGTTGGTAGCGTGTTATCAAAACTAGACAGTCAGTTTATTCATAATCGATTGTCCAGTAGAGAAAACTTGATAGCAACGCTTAATAATATTCACCAAATGGGATGGATACCTAGTCAAAAAATGAACAAGGACTTTAGTACAGAGCCATACAAGGCACTAAATGGTGGTGGTTATACTCTGGAGGCTTTGCTTGGTATTCCTCCTAACGGAATAGCTGAACCAGACTATCTCGGTTGGGAAGTTAAGCAGTTTGGAGTAACAAGATTTCCACGAATAGGCTCAAAGCCTACAACTCTAATGACTCCTGAACCAAATGGTGGAGTGTATAAAGATAAGGGAGTTATTACGTTTGTGAATGATTACGGTTATCCTGACAAAAACGGAAAGCCTGATCGATTTAACTTTGGTGGTAAACATAATGTAGGAAAGAGCCAAAAACTCACCAGGCTAACGATGGAACTGATTGGGTTTGATTCAGCAAAGTCTGTAATTACTGATGCTAGTGGTTGTATAGCATTACTTGATAAATCGGACAATATTACTGCAAGTTGGAGCTTTGCTAAATTAATGGATCATTGGAAGCGTAAACATTCTAAGGCTGTCTACATACCCTGTATCAAACGCAAGTTGAATTCTGGTTCTCTGGAATATCACTACGGGAAAGATATTGAGCTAGGAACAGGAACAAATTTCGAAATGATTTTATCCGCAATGCATTTGGGTTCAGTGTATTACGATCCGGGTATAAAAGTAGAGGAAGCTTCAAGTGAAAAACCAAAGATTAAACGTCGAAATCAATTTAGAGTAAATCATAAGCACCTGAATACGCTGTACAATAAATTCGAATATGTCGAGCTAAAGTCAACAGTCTGGACGAAGAGTTAATGAACGATATTGATCTCACCATATTGGGAAGTTCTGAACGGATATACGCTCAGTTCGAGGAAAACGTAAGAAAAGAGTATAAGTGGGTGCCTTATTTCTTGTACAAAAAGAAGCGGAAGGAAATATTACGAAGCTTTTTGGATAGGGAGAGAATTTACCAAACTAAATATTTCAATAACAAGTTAGAAACTCAAGCACAAATTAATTTAAATAACGCTATCGCGTCACTATAGATTATGAAGAAAGATATAAAAGCCAACGACTTTGGAATAACAGTGGAACAATTTTTAAGCTGGCGAATACCTAGGTTCGGAAAGTCGAACCCAAGTAGATTCGACAACAATGTTTGGGAGTGGTTAGTTAAAACGAGAAATAGTGCCTATCGAGCAATGGAGGAGATGCAAGGGCCGTCGCCAATTGAAGAAGGCCCTACTTGGTGTTTCGATAGAATGGGACAAACGACAACAAACTTACCCGACGGTAGAATCGTTTACATCGGTGGCGAACATGAAGATCACTATGATCCTGACTTCTACATATACAACGATGTAGTGGTGGTGAACCCTGACCAATCCGTTGAAATATATGGCTATCCAAAAGATACTTTTCCACCAACAGATTTCCATTCAGCGACATTAGTTGATGATAATATTTATATAATAGGTAGTCTTGGCTATCAGGATTCAAGAATAGTTAACCAAACACAGGTATATATTCTTGATATTAATAGCTTCGTTATTTCCATTTTTGAAACGATTAGTGAATCACCCGGATGGATTCATGACCACGTAACAGAGCTTTCAAGCGACGAAAGCTTTCTGAGCATTACTTTAGGTAAGTTAGATGTTGGTGACGAATGTTCGTTAATCGAAAATATTGACGATTGGAAATTAAATATAGAAGACAAAAGCTGGGAGCGGTTAACTAACAGGCAATGGACGCGTTGGGAAGTTAAAAGAAGAGACAAAAAATTCAACCAGCTATGGGAATTGCGGCAAGCACTTTGGCGCCTTGAAAACAATTGGGAAAACAGCTACCAAAAAGATATGAGGACTCTCACTAAGAGTTTAGGAAAAACTCCAGATCTACTTTTAGTGAATGAGTTATATAAACCTAATCATACACACAAAGCATTGCCCGAAAATGAAGAGGAATACGGAATCTATCGAATATCTATCGACGATGTTGTTGTTCGCTACGTTGAGGAGTTTCATTGCGTTCAAGTAACGGTAGAAGGCGAATTACCAGAAAACATTATCAATTTGTTAAAAGATGATTTGCTAACAAAAGTGTCGTTGCTAGAGAATACTAAGTACGAGCTTACAGTCATTTAAATATTATTCAACAAAGTTTTAGTAAGAGCTTTATCAGGTCATGTTGCCATGATGACTCTGATTTCAGGATGGATTCTGCTAACGCCATTCTTGCTGAACTCAGTTTTACCAATAGTCCCTAGAAATTAACTTTACATATTCGAGTAGCCACTTCTTAATTTAATTGATTGCACTGGCGCATGGTTAATTTATAATAGGTAGATGAGAATGATTGTAACGAAAACTAGGTCCTAAAAAACTGAATGAGTTATCAAGTACTAGCCAGAAAATGGCGTCCCAAATCCTTTGACGAACTGGTTGGACAAAAACAGACCGCCAAAGCATTGATTAATGCCCTTGAAAGTCAACGTTTGCACCATGCTTACTTATTCACAGGTACTCGCGGAGTTGGTAAAACTACGATTGCACGGATCTTGTCTAAAAGTCTCAATTGTGAAAAAGGCATCACTTCTAAACCTTGCGGTGAATGTTCTAGTTGTACAGAAATTGACCAAGGTAATTTTGTCGATCTGATGGAAATTGATGCCGCATCAAAGACTAAGGTGGAAGATACCCGTGAACTTTTGGATAATGTTCAATATCGACCGACCAGAGGTCGCTACAAAGTCTATCTAATCGATGAAGTTCACATGTTAAGCGGCCATAGTTTTAACGCGTTATTGAAGACTCTGGAAGAACCACCTCCTCATGTTATATTTTTGCTTGCTACAACCGATCCACAAAAACTTCCTGTGACGGTATTGTCCCGTTGTTTACAATTCCATTTAAAACGAATGGAACAGCCACAAATTGTCGATCACCTCGCCATGATTTTGACTGCAGAAAAAATTCAATTTACTGCAGATGCGCTTTTACCCATTGCAAAAGGGGCTGATGGCAGTATGCGTGATGCACTTAGTTTGCTCGATCAAGCGATTGCGTTTAGTGGTGAAAAACTTGAACTGGACTCAGTTTTGGAAATGCTGGGCAGTATTGACCAAACTTATTGCTTTCAAATTTTAGCGGCGATCCAGCAAGATAATGCCGCTGAGTTAATGAATATTATTCAGCAGATGTCCCAGTATTCACCAGATTATTTTGAAGTGATTTCTGACTGGTTGAGTTTATTGCATTGTATTGCTGTTGCTCAGGCCACTGGTCATTCAGAAGATCCTCAAATTGTTGAGCTAGCGCAAAAAATTTCGCCTGCCGATCTACAGTTATATTATCAATTATCCTTGCAAGCCAAAAAAGATTTACCTTTTGCGCCACACCCTCGTCAGGGATTTGAAATGGCGCTACTTAGAGTATTAGCCTTTAGACCCAACAATGCTCCCGATCAGCCAGCAAAAAAAAAACGAATCAATGTTAGTACAAAAGATAACCCGGCCACTCAAACGATAACTGAAAAAAGTCCGGCACAAATCCAATCCCGACAGCATAATAACGAACAACGGCCCCCAGATCACAGTAAAATTTCTGAGAATACAATTAGATTAGTGGCTAATAACGAGCCTAAACCTGTGACTTCAACCGATCAAATTATCAATAGAAATTCTGGATTTCAAAAGTCTAATCAGGAGCTAAAAGCAGAAGTTAAAATGGCGGAGCCACCAGTAGAATATGCACCGCAAGCTCTAATACTGACTTCGGTCGATACCAAAAACAACGATCCACTGATTAATGTTACTCACGAAGAAAAGCAAATCCAAGTAGACGCGAAAACAAAAGATATAAATGAAGATCAATTAATAGCCAAACAATCAGTTGAAAACACCCCGTTATATCCGGACGCGGATAAGATAGAACTATCTCAGGTTAATTTTGAAAACTGGCATTATGCGGTTGATCAAATGTCAATTGGTGGGAATGGAATACAAGTTTTACTCAATTCTTTGGCTATATTTCAAAGCGGTTTACTAAAAATCAACCATTTATCTAAAGTGAGTCATTTTTTAACCGAGAATCTTCATCATTCTTTACAGCGAGAAATAAAGGAACATTTTGCCGATGGCACCGCTACTCAATTTAAAATAGAGTTTTTAAGTAAAGATCCATTACCTGAAACTCCCAAACAAAAACAAGTAAAACGGCATCAAGCAATCATAGAGCAAGCCTATCAAAGTTTGATTGCCGATCCTTGTGTGGCTCAATTGCAAAGGAAGTTAGGGGCAAGCTTGGATAGACAGAGTATTTGTTTAACCTGATTATTCTAGTTTAAGTTAAGGTTCAATTTTTATTAATCGTAGTATTTTAGAAATAAGGTAGAGGTAGTTATGAAAGGTTTAGGCGACTTAATGAAACAGGCTCAGCAAATGCAGGAAAAAATGCAGCAAGCTCAGATCGAAGTTGCAAATGTTGAAGTATCTGGTGGATCTGGGGCAGGTATGGTCAAAATAGTGATGACCGGAAAACACGATGTGAAATCAGTTAAAATCGATCCATCGCTACTAGAAGAAGATAAAGAAATTCTGGAAGATATGATCGCTGCTGCGGTAAACGATGCGGTCAGGAAAGTAGAAGAGCAAACCAAAGATATGATGTCCTCGGTCACCAGTGGTATACCCTTACCGCCTGGTTTTAAAATGCCGTTCTAGTAAGGGTTTGATTCAATGCAACAATCACTATTAAGCGAACTAATCGATGCTTTTTGCTGTTTACCGGGTGTCGGTAAAAAATCAGCGCAAAGAATGGCCTATCATCTTTTGGATAAGAACAGACAGGGCGGTTTAATATTATCTGCTAGCCTGCATCAATCGATGCAGGATATTGGAAATTGTAACCGTTGTCGCGATTATACTGAAACCGATGAATGTCAAATCTGCCAGAATGATCGCCGTGATGAATCGCTTATATGTGTGGTTGAATCTCCCTCAGATGTGCTAGCTATCGAATCTACTGCTAATTTTCATGGTAAATTTTTCGTGCTGTTAGGACAATTATCGCCGTTAGATGGAGTGGGGCCAAATGAAATAGGAATACCGCTGTTAGCGAGTCGTTTAAAGGAAGGGATAATATCTGAAGTGATTGTCGCTACCTCTTCAACGATTGAAGGTGAAGCGACTGCCAACTATATCGCGCAAATTGCCCATCAGGAGGTTGGCGAAAGGATTAAAGTAACTCGTTTAGCTCAAGGCGTTCCTGTTGGTGGTGAACTGGAATACCTTGATCAGTCAACTTTGGCTTTATCATTAGCAAATCGGAGATTAATCTAATTATTCCCCATTTTTCTAGGTTTAGGGGTTTGAAATCCAATGGTACGAAAAGTGACTCTGAGGATAGTGTTCAACTATTTTGGGGGAAAGAATGGTTTGTCCATTGATAATAAATCGCTCTGGTTTAATGACAGTGTCAGCTTTTTTGGTTTGGAAACTAAATCCAAAATTGTTATTTTTCAACATCCTTTTCTGGTCTTAAAAGCTGCTTGGGAAGAACTATTGGCACACAAAGTCCATGCCTCACGCCACGACGGGGTGTTGTGCATAAACACGATATTATTCGCTTAACGCTCTACAGGCATTGATACAACTGAGCCACAGAGCCTCCACGTTTTTCTGGTAACATTTTTATACGATTAGGGTAACCTCATTGCATTAAGCACCATTTTCTTAAGAACCCTGATCTTCTTGCTTTATTTTTTTTGAAACTGTAGCAATTTTACCTCTAGAGCAACCTAGAAGATGAACAATCATTGAATAAGATTTTCCATCACGCAATAACATTCCAATTTTTTCTGATAGCTCCGTATTTTCCCTTCTTCCTTTGTATAATCCATTAGATAAAGCCTTAACAATACCTTCTTTTTGCCTACGCCTGCGATCTTGATAATCCTTTCTAGCAACTGCGGCTAATAGGTCCAGCATCAAATCGTTTATTGCAGATAACATTCTATTAGTAAATTCGTCACTATATTTCATTAGTTGGTGACTTGTTGGTAAATCGAGTGAAACAACTCTAAGCTCTTTTATTTTGATAATTGCTTTTAACTTATTCCAATCTTTGTCATTAAGTCTAGAAATGCGATCAATCTGTTCAACTAGGATAATATCGTCCGGCTGGGCGATTTCCAATAATCTGAATAGTTCGGGACGATTTAGCGTTGCGCCATTTTCGTTCTCAACAAAAAATGTAGCAATTGTTAGATCAGATTGCTTGGCAAACTCAATTAATTGTTTTTTTGCTCGTAATGCATCTTGCTCCTTAGTCGAAGCTCGAAGATAAGCATATACGCGATAATTGGAATCCAATGGAAATATACCAGTCTATTATAAGTGGTTCTATAATATCGGTCTATTATAGGTGGTGTAAACATTTAAAATAGACCGCTCCAGACTGATTCTATATAGGTATACCCTAAATAGACTGATTCATTCCCTTTGTTATCAATAATCTCTTTGCGGTTGTTTATTATCTGATTACCAGCGGACTCTCACTGACCTGAAAGTAGCAAGCCAATTTAATTATTCCACTTAGAGTGGAATTACCTTAGATCATGAATGAGTGACATAATTAGCACAAAAGGCTTCTCAATGATTGAAAATGCACAAAACATTCATAGAATAAAGCATTACAAAAGAAGTAACACTCTGTTGTGTGGCAAGAAGTCCTATGACTATTGAGCTCTTTTGATTGAATATTAATTGCCACTTAACTGAATTGCTTCTATAATTCGTGTATAGTTTACTTACTATACATATTATCTTTACTATACATAGCGATTATGAATATACAAAAACCATTGAAACCACTTAAATCTGCTCCTGTCACTTTTGTTTTATGCAAAATTGCATGTGGGGACCTTCTTAATTTCGATTCAGAGCATTTGGGAAGTGTTCAAGATGCTTATCGACAAGAAGGTTATCCGCATTATGGGAAAGTAAGTTCAAGTGAAATTGAGGTTGTTCGACAACCTAGTGTTCTGGTTAGGCAGCATGAGCGATTGATTCATCACTTTATCAGTAATGATTTTAATGATGGTGTCGCTGTGTCAGGTGGTGATCTATTTGTTTACACAAATAATTATATTAACTTCGAAAGTTATATAAAGAAAGTACTCAATGCTCATAGGATTTTCTCGGCGACAGTAAATATGCAAACCATTGCAGGAATAGGGATTCGATACATTGATTTTATCAACCCCAAACAAGGGAAGTCTTTACCTGATTATTTAAATCCTGCTATCTTGAGCCCTGAATACAAAGGTGATTTAAGTAGTATTGAACCTTTAAATTCTTCAATGCAGCATACTTATCAAACAGAGTTAGGATCAGTCCTTGTATTAAGGTCGTTAGCTGGTCGTGGGCTTAAGATTGTGCCTGATGATTTAGTATCAATGATCAGCCCTATGCTTGTAAAAGCGGCTACTGAATCTACGTTAGATAACACTTCTGGTATCTCCGCTCTTATTGATACAGACCACTTTGTTCAGTTTAAGGCTTTAGAAAATGTGAAGGAATTAAATTTGCGAGAATTGATCGATAGGTTGCATGAGTACACCTCAAACTTGTTTTTTGAAAATGTAACTTCAGCAGCTATCAAAGAATGGAGTTAATTAATATGGAAAATACAATACTACCAGAAACAAGGGAATTCAATACAACTAGAAACACTGCAGCGGCTTTAGTGTTTGTAGCTATGGTTGGAACCGGTGGTGCTCTACTTAGTGAAACATCAAGAATTGATACTCCGACTAATAAACAGTACCAAATGGTTAAAGTTAGCTCTGCCAGTTTTCATGTTGAGAAAGGTGATAAGTTAGGTGGCCCGAATCTACAATTCCAAAAGGGTGTTATTGCTTTGATGGAAACCTACGGGTTTAATATTAAACAGTATGCTGAATATATGAAGGTTACTAGAGCAACAATCTATAGTTGGCTCAATATCAAGAAACCTATTAGAAGAGTTAAGAGTGTCAATCGTATTAGATTGGATGATTTATCAAAAGCATTAATAATCGTTAAGGAGGATAGGGCAAGTACATTTGGTGTGTGGTTACTAAATCCTTTAGATGATTTGACCAGTAAAGTAAAAAATTTGTTATCTAGCGATGGAATAGAGCTGGATGCCTTTTATGAACTCGCACCGAAAATAAACTCAGCGTTGCGCTCTGAGACTAGCAGAATTGAACTTGATGATTTGTTAGGGTTGTAATTTTGATGTTTGACCGTAACAAAGCCATTAAGTTTGGTTGGAATCAATGTGTAATATTTAATCATACAAGCTCGCCAAAAGTATTTAGTTGCATTCCTGAAAAACACAAGGGTGAAGATAATTATTATATAGTTTTGTCTCATCCCTGTTCACTACTGAATTACTCATTGGTGAATGAGCCTACTTTTGAATACGTCATAGCTAAACCTATAGAAAAAATTGATGGTAATTGCACTTTTGGCAAAAATCCCAGAAAGTTGCACATCTATATAGCTTCGATGGGTAAAGCATTTGAACTGGAACAGTGCAATCGAAATTATGTCATTAGAGATTTGATTTCTGATGAAGCCCCAATTAGTGCGATATTTGAACCTGAGATTGCCCGCTCTATATGCCTATGGGTCGCGAATAGGTATTTAGCTTCATCATTTCCGGATGAGTTCGAGAATAGAATTAGCAAGGCTAAAAAGAATCTGAGGAAAAAATATAGTGGTGCAGTTGGCGAAAAATGTAGAAGTGCTTACCTTATTTTAAATGAACCGTTGCTCGACCTTGAATCAGATGAAGACTACAAACTACGCTTGTTTTTCACTCTAAGCCCTGATGATTTCCAAACATACGATCAAGAGAGTGATACTGCGCAGATGCCTTTTAAAGAGTTCTTATTAAGTGTAAAAAAAATACTAAATGAACTAAAAGGTATTTCTATTGAACAAATCGCATATCTTAATGAAAACCAAATAACCTTAAACCAAATCCAGAGCCCAAAGTTTAAAAAATGGAATTATGATTTTTTATCCGTGGTATCAAATACCGAAACGGATGATGCATTCTAGAGGTTATACCCTAAACAAAAAAAGCAAAACCAATGCTTCTCTTCATTTTTATTGTTGAATGATCGTTTTAGCCAGAAGTTAGCGTTAGAGTAATAACTTCCTAGTGGTCAATTTAGGGTACACCCATAATAGACTAGGACTGTTTGAAAGCTCGTTACTGTCCTAATATGTCAATATTTTAATCGCTCAGGTAACATTGTTCGACTTACTCAGCTATTCGAGCAACAAAGATGGCAAATAATTCACCCGGCATTGATACCGTTGATAACTCTGAACACCATGATTTATATGACCTACCGCGTTTTAATGACAATGACCGAGCTTACTTCTTTAATCTTAGTGATCTAGAATTATCAATACTCAAGCAATTTCGAATTGTTCAGAACAAAGTCCATTTTATTTTGTTGTTGGGTTATTTTAAGGCAAAGCCGGTAACTTTAACCTTCACTTGGGGAATGGTAAAAAAAGACCTTACACATATTTACGCTCGATATTTCCCGAAAGCTCGTTTGGTTCGCAAGAACCTGAACAAAGATGCCAAATCCAACATCTACCAAAAGGTTTTTTTTCTAACTGGTTTTCAACGATTTTTAGAACAGCATCAAAAGAAACTCTTTAAACAGGCTGATTTAGCGGTTGCTAACAGAGCAAGCAATAAGGCAGTGTTTGATGAGTGCGTGACTTATTTGAATCAGCATTGGATTGCGTTACCCGCTCTTTCTCGGGTACAAAACGTTGTAAGCTAGGCACTAAATAAAGAAGAAGATCGACTTACTGCGTATTACCGCGAACGTGAACACCTAATGGCGGCCATCGTGAACACCTGACCTTCGGAGGAGCCTTAGAAAGGAGAAAAGCACGTGAGTGGTATAATGAAAACAAAGGCAAATTGGTCATATCGGACAAGTCAACACTTGGATGCAGATTAGTCAAAAAGCGGACAACAGCTGTGGAGCGGATAATAGGTATGGAAAAATATTATAACAGTCGACTCTGCACTTTTACGGCAGAAATAGAGAATAATTCAAAACATGTGCTGAGCGGCCTAATTTTAAAAGTAAAGGTGTACAACAAATCAAAAAAACAGCTCGTTGTACAAAAATATGCCAGCCTGCCAATATCAATTTATCCAACGGTTAAGAAAAAAGAGTCTATTGAATTTAACGCTAGTGCCATCGGCGAAGTAATTTCACAGCTTGGAAATAATTACTATTGGAATTATGAATTAATAGCTTACCTTCCCAGTGAATTTTACCATGCACCAGAGTCTTCAGAGTCTAAAGAACATGTTGACTTTTTTGATGACGGCGATGACAGCGCTGACTGGGTAGGCGACTACAGTTGGTTAGACCAATGACCTTCCTCTAAACGTAAAAACACCTTTTATTTCCAATAATGAAGTGTGAACAACTCTATAAGTTGACTCCTTCATAATAAAATACGTAAACAGGTTAATTTTTTAAATAGGAATTACCTATTTTTTTCTAAAGCTTTTTTTCATGATCTTGCGCTGAACCTTTTCCATAGTTATCCCACCCTTCTTGCAAAATTGGGTAAACTCTATTATCCAGTTCACAGTAATAGGTGTCTGTAAATTTGTCTTTACGAGCAGTTTCAATTTCCATAACATATCGACAGTAAGAATTTGCCTTGCTCATATTTTTATGCTCAATAACTACTGTATACGTAATAAAAGCAATAAGACTGATAACACAGGTTACTACTACTAAGTCCACTCCAACAGCGAACCAGTTTTGATCTTTGATGTGTTGCGTGAAACGACGAAGAAGCATGAGTTTCCTTAATTATTATTAATATTTATCCATTAGAGATAATGTACTGCTATTAAAGCTATTTATCAATACTATGAAACATATCAACGTCCGTTAATCGAACTAAGCGGTTGTGAAATTGCTTTGTTTTCGCGTTTACATGCAAAATCACCAAGAAATTGACTGGTTCACGATAAGCACACCCATAATAGACTAGGACTGTTTGAAAGCTCGTTACAGTCCTATATGTCAATATTTTAATCGCTCAGGTAACATTGTTCGACTTACTCAGCTATTCGAGCAACAAATATGGCAAATAATTCACCCGGTATTGATACCGTTGATAACTCTGAACACCATGATTTATATGACCTACCGCGTTTTAATGACAATGACCGAGCTTACTTCTTTAATCTTAGTGATCTAGAATTATCAACACTCAAGCAATTTCGAATTGTGCAGAACAAAGTCCATTTTATTTTGTTGCTAGGTTATTTTAAGGCAAAGCCGGTAACTTTAACCTTCACGTTGGGAATTGTAAAAAAAGATCTCACATATATTTATGCTCGATATTTTCCGAAAGCTCGTTTAGTTCGCAAAAACCTGAACAAAGATGCCAAATCCAACATCTACCAAAAGGTTTTTTCTTTAACTGGTTTTCAACGATTTTCGGAACAGCATCAAAATAAACTCTTTAAACAGGCTGATTTAGCGGTTGCCAACCGGGCAAGCAATAAGACAGTGTTTGATGAGTGCGTGACTTACTTGAATCAGAATTGGATTGCGTTGCCCGCTCTTTCTCGGGTCCAAAACGTTGTCAGCCAGGCACTAAATAAAGAAGAATACCGACTTACTGCCATATTTGACAGAAAACTTAAGGGCAAGCTAAAGGATTACATTACAGCATTGTTAGCTCCTCATCAGACAACAGATGAATTTCGAACTCTTAGAAGCCAAGCGAAGGATTTTACTTTCGGAGAGATAAGTCGAGAATTACAAGATAAACAAAAACTGGAGCCTATCTTTTTACAAGCGAAAATGATTTTACAACAAGCGCATATATCCGAAGGAAATATTTGTTATTACAGTGATATGTTTCAAAACTACCGAACCTCGCAGTTGAAACAATTTTCACCGGCTAAGGCCTGTATTTATGTGGTCTCATTTCTATGTCAACTCTATGGCCACATAAATGATAATTTGACTAACGGTTTTTATCGAGGGATCAGAAAGTACAGACAGAACGCGAGTCAATATAGTGATTCGCAAATTACCAGTGAGGCTAGTCGGCTCGGCAAACAGGTTAATAAAGTATCGGATGTCCTACATATGCTGGCTAGCAGCGCTGATGATGAAACCATGCTGGCAAAAGCATTACTCAAGAAGATCTACAAGATTTTACCTCAATCAGATTTAGTATCAGTGGCTGATTTTATGGCCAAAGTAGAGCTGGATAAGAAACAATTTGTTTGGCAATACTATCGCCAAAATAAATCGACTATCAGGCGTAACTTAAGGCGGCTATTTATGACCCTAGAGTTTGAAATCGATAAAGCTCATTTTGAACTCGCTAATCAAGTTGTTTTGGCAAAACAGGAAATTCGCCAATATGGAGAAATTAAAACGATAAATGAAGCACTGATCCGTCCGTCGGATTTACATTATATTCAGAACGATGATCAAGAAAATCGAACTGTTGATGCCTTTCTTTTCGAATGTTATTTGTACCGAAAAATTCTTGTAGCACTAGATAACGATGTTTGTTACATCCATCATAGTCATCAATACCGGCCGCTTGGTGACTATCTCGTTAATAAAGTCGACCAAAAGCGATTGAGTAAATCCATGTCACTACCTATGTTGAAAGTGACAATTTCAGAATTAAGTACTGGTTTAAAAGAGTTACTAGAAGACCAAATAAAAAATACCAGTAAGCGGATCAATCAGGGAGAAAATGATTATGTGATTTATTCTGATCAGACCAACACCATAAAATGGTCTTTGTCGGTCAAAAATCCAGTCGCTACGGTGAATAATAGGGTGTTTGAACAATTTGATCAGGTAGGGATCATTGAACTGATGCGGGTGGTTAATCAGGAAACGAATTTCTTCGATGAATTTACTCATTTTCAGTCAAAATATCAGCGCACCCAACCCAGCCTTAATGACATTTTGGCATGTATATTGGGCAATGGCACTAACTTCGGTTTATATAAAATAGCCAATATTTCAGACCGGTCATTCAACGACTTACGAGCTACACAGGCCAACTATTTGCGCCTGGAGACTTTAAAAGCTGCAAACGACGCAATCTCAAATAAAACAGCTTCTTTACCAATATTCGAGTACTACCAAATAGATGAGCGCGGTCAGCACGGTAGTATCGATGGGCAAAAGTTTGAATGTCGTTTTAGCTCTTTAATGGCTAGGTATTCACCTAAATACTTCGGCCAAGGCAAAGGCGTATCAGCGGTGACATTAGTGCTTAACCACATACCGGCAGATAGCAAAATTATTAGTGCAGATGATCACGAAAGCCATCACATTTTTGATTTACTCTATAACAACACTTCTGACGTTAAGCCTGATATTTTGTCGACCGATACTCACGGGGCAAACAGATATAATTTTGCCATACTCCATTTCTTTGGTTATCAATTTGCACCGCGATACAAAACGTTTAAAAATCATTTTGAGAAAATGTTTCAGGTAGAAAATACTGAAGATGCCGAGCAGTTGATCTCGTTGAGGACTCCGATAGATTGGGAGTTGATCACAAAAGAATGGGATAATATCTGCCGATTAATGATTTCACTGGGACAGCACAAAACCAGTCAGAGTGTACTTATTAAAAAAATTTGTCGGTATAAATCGAACACAGCAACTCTAAAGGCATTAGCTGAATATGACAGAGCAATAAAAGCACAATACATACTGGATTATATTGATAGTGAAACACTTCGTAGGCATGTTCAACGTGCTCTCAATCGAGGCGAAGCATACCACCAGTTAAGGCGTGTAATAGCAGAAACAAACGGTAAGAAATTCAGAGGCAGTCATCATGCAGAGTTAACGCTATGGAATGAGTGTGCAAGGCTGATTGCAAATTGTGTTATTCATTATAACGCTCAAATTCTCTCAGAACTTAAAGATTTCAATGAACAGAAAGGGATCATGGAAAATCTTGAGGAATTAAAGAGAATATCACCTGTAGCCTGGTTTCATATTAATTTTTCGGGGTTTTATTCATTTGTAGATTCTGAAAATATTCATGATTTCTCGGCGCTAGCGAGGGCAATTCATTTGCAGGCTTAACCTCTTGATATTCTAAGTTACTTTTAGCTGCAATAATTATAGAATTATTTTTTCAAAAACATGGTGACTCTGCAGGCACCGTATTATAGGGGCTGTATCGTGTTAAGCGAATAATATACCGTTTATGCACAACACCCCTATAAAGTAAGCGAAATACGATTTAATAGACATATTATTGGAAGACAATTACTATGTCCACTAACTTATAATATTTTAGACACTAAAAACGCTACTTTTAATTGCGTTAATCATTGCCTAGGGGGAAGGTGGCCGTAGATTTCTTAACCGCAGACCAAAAGGCTCAATATGGTCAATTTTGTGGTGAACCTAACGAAGTTCAGTTAACACGTTACTTTCATCTCGATGAAGCTGACATGGCTTTTAT
>Ga0256845_1000106_pt1 | contig 73567 bp, 56 predicted proteins | sample RiftiametaG_FD_189101 | JGI IMG/M metagenome (GOLD analysis project Ga0256845, IMG submission 189101) | Tube worm associated microbial communities from hydrothermal vent at the East Pacific Rise, Pacific Ocean - Riftia | ecosystem: Host-associated > Annelida > Integument > Unclassified ...
ACCTCCTACGCTCCGTGGAAGGCATGAGCGGAGGCATCGCCTCGAAGCGACAAGAGGCCGCATGGACCGATAGCGTCCGCGAGAGGGTGCTTTGCGCCTCTCTCAAATAAGATACGATTCCCCTGCCGTCGCTCCCCATCTCGGTGAGCATCCACGCTACAATCCCAACGCCCATGCCACGCCCGGATGAGCCCACACGGCGACCGCCGACGGTCTGGAGCCGACTCGACGATTGGCCGCTCAGCGGGTCCACGGCCGCGCTCTTGATGGCGGTTGCACTTGTCACACTCCCCTCCCATATCCAGGGAGGCGATGCCGGGGAATTCGCTACCATCATGCTGCGGGGGGGCGTCCCTCACCCCTCTGGCTACCCTTGGATGCGGGTGCTCGGCGCAGTCGCACGCTTGCTTGAAGGTGCCGGCGTTGGCTCCGTCGTCGCGGCGTCATTGCCGAGCGCATTTTGCGGTGTCGCAGCATGGATCGTCATCCAACGGCTATGTCGAGAATGGGGACATCCCCTGGCGGGCAGTTTTGTCGTCATGATGGTCGCCTCCAGCGGTACCGCGGTCTTGCACATCAACGATTGCGAAGTCTGGGGACCGCTGATGCTCCTGGCCGCAATTTTCATGAAATTTAGCCTGGGAACCAAGGTCCGCTCGCCGCTCCTCCTTGGATTCTTACTTGGATTGACGACCAGCCACCACCTGACGGGCATTCTCTTAATTCCGCTCGCGGTGGGATCGGCGTGGCCCGAAGATCATCGCCACCTCGTCAAACATGGAGTCCACGGTTTGGTCGGCAGCACGGTGGGACTTCTGCCTCTGCTCACACTCGCCCTCGGCGCGGGCGGAGCCTGGAGGTGGGGCGACACCCGAACGATCGCGGGCTGGATTCGACACGTCACCCGTGGCGACTATGGGGTGTTCCAACTCAGTCTTCACCGTGATGAACACTCCCTCCTCGACCTGGGGTCCAGAGCGGTCTCCGACATCGGAGAATCGTTCAGCGGCGGATCGGTCATCTCCCCCATCGCCAGCGCGGTCTTTCTGGCACTCGTCATCTTCATCGCGGCGAAGCGATGGCGATCATTCCCACGAACCCGATCGCTCTCCTCAGCATCACATCCGCGATCGGGCCCGGTTTGGGGACTGTGTGGCGTTCTCTTCTCAACCACATTGGGGTTTCCCGCGGCACAAAACATCGACCCTCTGTCGCCCTTCGGATCATGGATCCTCGAGCGCTTCGACCTTCTAGCTTTTCTTGTGTGGGCCCCGGTCTTCGCGGTAGCGGCGGCCCAACTCACGCAGTGGACCACCCAAGGACTCGCACGAACAGAGCCTCAGCGAGCCCTCGCGCCATGGCTCATGGGCAGCTTGGCGGTCACATTGATGCTCTCACAGGGGGCCCATCTGCTCGAACGTGGAACACCGGCCGACGAGTCTGGTGTGCAGGCCTACGCCCAAGACCTGCTCGCCACACCACGGCCAGGCCGACGAGCGATCGTCTTCGGTACCGATGACCATCGGGGGTTTCCCGTGCTGTTTATGCAGCAGGTCGGCCAAAAGGGACGCGACGTTCTCTACGTCGATGCACAGCTACTCACCCATGCCTGGTACCGATCATTCCTGCGTAAACGCTGGCCGGATCTCCCCGATGTTGACAAGCCACTTCACCTCATGAGTGCGCTGTGGCGCCACCCAACGCTCGCCCAAACACCCATCTACATCGCCAACATTTTTTCGCGGCCCGCCAGTAAACTCCAAATGATCCCAGAGGGCATGCTCTTGCGGGTCATCCCTCCAGTTACAGCCCTCAATCGGCTCCCGGATGAATTTTTCGATCCGAACGCGATTGCGAAACGTCACCTCGCCGCACTCGGGCGCTACATCGCTCGACCCGCCATGTTTGGGGGACGCTCCCATCCGCGTGCACACCCCTGGTCGGCCGACCTCTGGCATCGATATGCTGAAGGCAGCCAACAGCTTAGCGCTCGCTTGCGCGCTGACGATCTTGAAGATTTGGCGAGCGAGATCGACCGTACACTCGCGGGCCTGCTCGGTCCTGCCGCTCTCCCCGCCACCCAAAAACCCGGCTAGAAGAGGGCGATGAGCGACCTAACACAAGAACTGATCGCGGGAATGGCGCTCGCAGAAGAATGCGGAACCATGGCGCTCGACCTACAACTCAGAGGAAATGATGCCCTGTGTGCCCGAGAAAAGCCCGATGGCGAAGGCCCGGTGACCGTGGCGGACACAAGGGTCAATGCCCGAATCGTCGAGGCTCTCGCCACCAAATTTCCCAACGATGGCCTCCTGGCAGAGGAAAGCCCAAGCGGTATTTTTCCCGCCGACGCCAAGCGCCTTTGGATCATTGATCCGATTGACGGGACACGAGATTTTGCCCGTGGCGAACCTAGCTGGGCCATACATATCGGACTGTGCATCGACGGTCAGCCCGTGCTGGGTATCGTCGCAGAACCCGCTGCGGGGCGCATCAGCTGGGGCATTACGAAGGGCCCAGATCGTGGCGCCTGGTGCAGGACCCTCGGAACAACCGTCGCGCTCAAGGCATCAAATTTGGAGCCACGGCTCGTGATGAGCAAGAGCCACCACAGCGAACGCACCCCCCAGGCCGCGCAATGCCTCGGCATCCCCCCAGAACGACAACACAAGATGGGGAGTGTCGGCGTAAAGGCCAACGCACTCGCCCGAGGATTCGCGCAATACTATGTTCACCCCGTCGCGGGAACAAAGCTTTGGGACAGCTGCGCCCCTCAGGCCCTTCTCATCGCCGCGGGAGGATCATTCACGGACTTGCACGGAGCTGATCTCAATTATGCTCCGCACGCTCTCGTCAATCGACGAGGCCTGTTGGCAACGATCGGCGTTGATCACCGCCATGTGGTTGAACGACTCGCCCCGCTCGCGGAAATCTGGTTTCCACGCGCGGGGTAACAACCATGCGGAAATTTAGGATCCGGAGACGGTCATCTCATCCACACGAAAACTAGGCGCCGCGGTCGAGCTTCGAAGCTCAAGATCGTTCGCTACAAGATCGATTCCGTGCAGAAGTCCATCGAGGTTACGTGAGATGGTCACCTCGCTGACAGGCACCGTCAGCTCGCCGTCTTCGATCATAAAGCCCGATGCGCCACGACTAAAGTCTCCGGTCACAGAATCGAAGCCAAAGCCCATCATCGAGTTTACGAACAAGCCTCGCTTAATGTTCTTCAACAATGATTCTGGCGCCACTCGGCCGGCTTTCATGACAAAATTCGAGGTCGTCGAATATGGAATCCCGCCGCCGCCTCCCGCAGATCCGGTCGGCTTGGCGCGTAATTTTCGAGCCGAGTAGGTGTCGAGCAAGAAGCTACGCAGTTCACCGTTCTTGACAACGATGTTCTTGCGAACGGCTCTCCCCTCGCCGTCGAAGAGTCGTGATCCAGGCCCTCGTACAAGAGTGGGATCGTCGACGACCGTAACTTTGGCGCTCGCAATTTGAGTACCGAGCCGTTTCGCCAGATAACTCTGTTCACGATAGACGCTCCCTCCGAGAACACACGATGAAAGCAGACCCAAAATGCCGCTCGACGCATCCTTATCGAATACGATCGGGTAACGACCCGTTTCCATTTTGGTAGGCCCGAGCGACCGAACTGCGCGCAACGCAGCCTCCCGTCCAACCGCGGCGGGCGTCTCAAGCTCGTCGACAAAACGCCCGGCGGTCCAGTAGACCCCATTGCGTTTTTTTCCGTCCTCGTCATCGGCGATCACTTGAACCACTAGATGAAGATTGCTCCCCAGCGTTCGACCCACGAACCCCCCGCTGGTCGCCAACACGGAGTGACTGTTTCCACGTACAAACGACGCCCCCTCCGAGCTGGTGATTCGTTTATCCTTACGAAATGCCGCCCTCTCGGCAGCCACGGCCCGCTTAATGGCCTGAGATGCCTTGATTCGCCCCACTCGCGGATCAAAGAGTTCTCGGTCCTTCAACCGCCCGGGCGTCACCAGCTCACGACGAGACGGTGGCATCGCCAAGGGGTCAGCCTCAGAAAGTTCCGCCATCTCAACGACGCTACGCAAAAATCTCTCAATCCCCTCCGGCGAGAGATCTGTGGTTCCAGAAGTCGCTACGCGCTCGCTCACAACAACTCGAACGGTTAGACCGCGGCTCTTCGCTTCTTTTACAAGCTCGACTTCACCCTGGCGAACACTTACCTCTAAGCGCTCCCCTTCGGAAACACTCGCCTCGGCATGTTCGACCCCGAGCAATCTCAGCCGGTCGAGAGCGTGAAGCGCGATCACTTCAAGCTCGTCGAGGCAGTTCCGAGATTTCGACGAGCAATTTAGGTAGTCGCTCATCCCCCCACCGCCGTCCCACCGACAGTGAGGCTATCTAGCTTCACTGTCGGCATCCCCACTCCCACCGGGACGCTCTGGCCATCTTTTCCGCAGGTCCACATGCCATCCGAGAGTTCGAAGTCATGACCCACGCGACTCACCTCGCGCAAGGCCGCGGGGCCATTTCCGATCAGGTTCACGCCCTTCAGCGGCGCGGTGATTTTTCCGTCCTCAATCAGGTAGCCCTCTGTGAGGGAGAACACAAAATCGCCATTCGAAATATTCACCTGACCTCCACTGAACTTACAGGCATAGATCCCTCGTTTTACGCTACGGACGATGTCTTCGGGGTCGTCGTCACCCGCGGTCATAAATGTATTGGTCATTCTTGGCATGGGCACGTGACGAAAACTCTGGCGGCGACCACTCCCGGTCGGCTTGGTCTCAAAGTGTGTCGCGCTGATTCGGTCATGCAGGTAGCCCCGTAAGACCCCCTTGTGAATCAGCCGATGGGATTGCGGCAGCACCCCCTCATCGTCGACGTTGATGCTACCGCGCGAATTCACCAGCGAAGGGTCATCGACGACAGTCACCAACTTCGATGCAACGCCCTTGCCGATCCGGTCGGTGTAATTCGACGTACGTTTGCGATTGAAATCCGCCTCCAATCCGTGGCCAACCGCCTCGTGCAATAGGATTCCAGAGTCTCCTGGCGCCAGCACGACCGGCATCGCCCCCGCTGGCGCCTCGCGGCTGTCGAGGTTGACGAGGGCAATACGCACGGCTTCTTTACCGTGTGCGGCCGCACTGTGGCTCTCAAAGTAGTTCACACCGATCCGGCCGCCTCCTGAACTCGAGCCCGACTCCGATCTACCTCCCTTTCGAGCCACAACTGAAACCGAGATACGCATCATCGGTTGGGCATCAAAGACCATCTTCCCATCGCTGGTCACCACCAAAATTTCTTTGTGTACGCTCACAAGAGATGCATCCACTCGGACAATCTTCTTGCTTGCCCGACGTGCTGCTTTGTCGGCCTCTCGAAGGATTCGGACCCGCTCCTTGCCTTCGAGATCGATGACTTGATGCTCGATCGGATAGGCATTTTTTGCCCTGCGTCGGCGCACTCGAACGGGCGCGACGCTCCTTCCACCCGAGGCAATGGCGCTAGCGGTTCGCGCCGCTTCCAACATCGGTTCAGGATCCAGGCTTTCCGAGTAGGCGTAGCCAACCGCGGATCCCTGCACGACTCGAATCCCCACTCCCATGTCGATACCACCGCCCACCACGCGGATCGTTCCGTCCTCCATACTCAAGGAGGTGCTGCGGCGATACTCAAAATAGAGGTCCGCAAAATCACCACCACCATCGAGAGCGGCATCAAGGATTCGTGAGGCAATCTGAGGGTCGACCGCCTGCGATCCCATCATAAACGGAGCTGTCGCCACCACCACGTCACTCTCACTCAGCGCTCGCGAAGAACGCCCTCTTGGGCTACCTGCCATGGGGGACAGTGTAGCCTAGACAGGCGTTCTTCCGGTGGCTCAATGCCGAACTACTTGTTAGCGGTCTTGGTGTCGTCGACTTTGATGTCGTCGACTTTGATGTCGTCGACTTTGATGTCGTCGACTTTGGTGTCGCTGGCCTTGGCGGCTCCGCGACGGGCATAACGACGCTTGAAGCGATCGATACGACCCTCCGCATCAAGTGTCCGTGCCTGCCCTGTCCAAAAAGGATGGCTCTTAGAAGAGATATCTAGTCGGACCACTGGCATCTCAACACCGTCAACTTCACGTTTCTCGGAGGAGCCTTTGGTCGAAAAACCGACCCACTCATCGTTGGTTGCGTTGTCGATGTAGAGAACCCGATTGTACTGGGGATGAATATCTGCGCGCATGGTCGAGAGTCCTTCCCAACTACCAGCTAGACTTGGTCACACCAGGGATGTGCCCTGCGAGCGCATAGTCGCGTAAAATGACTCGGCAGAGCCCGAATTTACGATAGACCGCCTTCGATCGACCGCTGATAAAACATCGTCGCGTCAGACGGGTAGGGCACGAATTTCGCGGCAGCGCGGCGAGTTGGGCCGCAACTTCGGCCTTGCGCTCCGGATCCAAATTCGGATCCTTCATTTGACGACGGAGTTCTGCGCGGCGCGCAGCGTACTTTTTGATCAGTTTCTCGCGCTTATTATCGCGCAGAACTTGAGAAAGCTTAGCCATTGGATCCTCGAATTGCGTACGGGCATTGCCCGCCGGGCGGAAAAACTACACTGGTCGCGGGCCGGAAGCAAGCCCGCAACGCAAAATCAATGGCGTGAACAACGCCACCGCGATATCCCCCATAAACCCTATTTCCGCCGCCCAGCGGGCTGCGCATGACCATTTTCCTGCACGAGATGCTGTAATTGCGCGACCTCAGTCGCTGTCAGCGGTCTAAACTCGCCCTCTGAAAGGCCGTCGGCCGTGAGATCGCCAATCGCTACGCGGATCAGCTTGAGCACCGGATAGCCGAGCGCCTCCCCCATCCGCCGAAGCTGCCGATTGAGGCCTTGGCTGATACCGATCTGGAGCCAGGTGTTTGTAGTCGTCTCCTTGACGGGAAGCAGCTCGTGAACAGGCAGAGTCTTGGTCCCATCGTCCAACGTCACGCCCTCGTGAAAAGCCTCGATGGCCTGGGGCTCGAGTTTCCCTTGAAATTTCACGTGATAGGTTTTCACGACCCGATGACGAGGATGCGCGAGGGCCCCGGCCAGCTCACCGTCGTTTGTGAGCAAGAGGACACCACGGCTGTGGTAGTCGAGCCGCCCCACAGGAAAGACCCGCTCGCCGACGCCGTGCAACAACGAAAGGACCGTGGAACGCCCCCGGTCGTCGACCGTCCCTTCGGCCGAACAGACCACGCCATCGGGTTTGTTTAGCAGGTAATAGACCAGGCGCTCAGGCAACACCGGCTCGCCTCTCACCTTCACTGAATCGCGCCCTGGGACCACTTTGGTCCCGAGCTCGGTAATCACTTTGCCGTTGACTCGGACATGTCCCTCAGAAATCAACGTCTCAGATTTTCGCCGAGAGGCGACCCCCGCGCTCGCCAGATATTTTTGAAGCCGCACAGGTGCCTCATCAGCGGTCACAGATCGCATAGAAGCCGACGGTCGATCATTTCTGGCCTTTCCCGGTTTGCCCGGTTTCGATGGCCGTTTTTTTGCGCTGCGGCCTCGTGATCCTGCCCCGGACTCAGAGTTCGGCGGTGTTTCTTTCCCCATCATTGTTTCTCTCCTTCTTGCGGGGTCTCGGATGACCCGTCGTTAACATCCGTCGTTCCCTGTCTACCGACCGCACCTTGAGCCTCACTCACTTCGGAGCCCTGCATCGCTTCAGGCTCGACGCCTTCAGTCGTCTCCAGCATTTTGACGGACTCATTCGGACCCGCTTCTTCCGCGGCCACCACATCTTCCGCGGGCACCACATCTTCCACGGGCACCTCTTGTTCCACGGCTACTCCTTCCGCGGCCACCACGTCTTCCGCGGCCGCCACGTCTTCCGCAGGCACGGCCTCTTCCGCGGCCGCCACGTCTTCCGCGGCCGCCACGTCTTCCGCGACCACCACGTCTTCCGCGGCCACCACGTCTTCCGCAGGCACGGCCTCTTCGCTCGTCTCCGCTTCACTCGAATCGACGGCCGCGTCCGCCCCCTCGCCCCCGTCACCCGCGCTTCCTCGGGAAAGCTCCCCCTGCCCGACTCGGATCGCTAAGGCCTCATTTGGGTCCGACGCCTCTGGGCTGTTCTTGTCGGCCCGTTCTTGTGATGAATGGGTCGTCGGTGCTGGCTCAGTGCCACCTGCGCTCTTGGAGTCATGGACCGCCTCAGCAAACTCGATCACCTCCTGTCCAAGGGACTCGGCGGCATCCTCGCCCATTTTCGCCGCCAAAGTCTCTTTTGTACCTTCGGACAGCTCCCGGAACTCGCGAAGATCCGGGAGGTCTCTCAGACTCATCAGGTTGAAGAACTCGAGAAACCGAACCGTTGTTCCGTAGAGCATCGGGCGCCCTGGCTCCTCTTTTTTGCCGACGATCTGAATCAGCTCCTTTTCCAGAAGCAAACGAAGCACAGCCCCGCTATCGACCCCGCGAATCTCGTCGATCTCGGCCCGCGTTACCGGCTGTCGATAGGCCACAACCGCCATCGATTCCAACTGCGGACGGCTAAGACGCACGGGTTTGGCCTGCAGAAGCTGCTGCACATAGACAGCGTTGTCTGGATTGGTCTTGAGCGAAAATCCTCCAGCGACCTGTTTCACCACGATCCCGCGAGGCGCCGTATCGGCTAGCAGGTGTTTTAGCCCCAATCGAATTTGATTTTTACTCGTATCTTTCAGCACCTGCCGAATGCGTTTCACCGTGAGTGGCTTACTCGCAGCGAATAGAAGACTCTCCACAATCGAAACTAGACGCGGATCTGCATCGCCCTCGACATCTCGCAGATCATCATCTGCGTCGATCGGCAATGAATCTACAAGCAAGATGCTATCCTTGTCGGCTGATTCTTCTTCCGACTTGTCCTGTTTCGGCTTGTCTTGCTCCGGATTATCTTGTTCCGGCTTGTCTTGCTCGTCGACGTCGTCTGCACCGAGTGCCGAGACGAGAGCATCGATCGAGGATCCTTCTGAGTCTTCAGATGCATCCGAACTCGACGCGTCCGTCTCCGTCTCCGTCTCCGTCTCCCTCTCCGTCTCCGTCTCCGAAGAGACCTCTCCGACCCTCCTTGGCGCCTTTAGCCGCTTCGCCGTTTTTCTATTGGAGCTCGGCTTGCTGGCACGCTTCGGCGCGCCACTCCCAGCCTCGCCACTCCCAGCCTCGCCACTCCCAGCCTCGCCACTCCCAGCCTCGCCACTCCCAGCCTCGCCTTCGGTCTCGACAAGGGGCTTGCTCTGCAATTCCGGAGCAGGATCTCCACCACCGGAGAAGGCATCGTTGTCGACCTCCGGAGCGGAGTCCGCGGGATCTTGATCCGGGCTCGCTGATTCCAGGTTCTCTGGAGAATCGGTCGGTCCACTGAGTCCCGGATCCATGATCGCCTCAGTGCGAACGCCCGACGCGGAAACTTTCGCCTGTATGGCTGGCTTGCGGCCTCCAGAGACGCGTCCCTTACCCTTTTTTCGCTTCTTCGACTTGTTTCGTGACTTTGTCGTCATCAGCTTATTGCTCTTGTTCGCTGTCGTCCGGCGGTGGAATTCGCTGCGGGCCAAAGACCACGTCTGCAATTTTTTCCTCTGAGGGTCCGGCTGAAATCTCGGGCGAATCCCTAGAGACAGAAGAGGAACGCTCGGGATCTTCGCCAGTTTCCCCACCGTCTTCAGAGTGACCGGCCGCTTGGAGGTCCCCGCTCGCTCGCTCAGATCGCTCTTCGCCAACTCCAGCTGCCGCAGAACGATTGTCGTCCTGGTCAAAAATGGAGTTCAGTGCCGCCGGAGTCTGCCTGACCTCCCCGACAGGTGTATCGTCCCCATGCTCTGCGAATGCGCGTACGGCCGCGTTCATCTGGTCCCCAGCGACCTCTCGTTCGATGACAAGGCTCGAACTCCCGTCAGGTTGATGCACGGAGATCAGACCCATCTTGACCATCTCAAGAATAGACATAAGGGTCACGACCAGCATCTGGCGCAATTCATTTTCGCTGCTCCACGCCCGTGCAAGAAAGATTCCTTCAAAATCTAGGTTCGGCGAATCGCCAAACATCAAGCTGAGCTGGGACATGCGCTCTCGCACATCGACTGGTTCGATCTCAACCTCGTGCTCGGCAGTAATTCGAGCGCGGTCCAAAATGCGGTTGTAGGCCTCCGCCAGCTTGAACAGGGTAACTGGAGCAAGACCTCGCTCGAAGGGATCGACCTCCACCTCAGCCCCGCGCATAAATACATCCCGACCTTCGATCGGCCTCGCATCAAGATCCTCGCCCGCCGCCCGGAAGCGCTCGTATTCCAGCAATCGACGAATAAGAGCTTCACGAGGATCCTCGCCTTCCTCGTCCTGTTCTTCGTCCTCCTCCACGGTCGGCTCTGGTGGAAGAAGTTCGCGGCTCTTCAGGTATGCAAGGGTCGCGGCCATCACGAGGTATTCGCCGGCAACCTCAATATCCAAAGCCTGGGCAAATCCAAGATACTCGACATATTTCTCTGTGATGAAAGAGATTGGAATGTCCAAAATGTCGAGTTCGTGGCGCCGCACGAGGTGCAACAGGAGATCGAGAGGCCCCTCGAACATCTCCAACGAAACTGCGTAACTTTCTCGAATGTGAACGCCATCAGCAATCGAACCTAGGAGCTCCCGCGGTCCCGCGACGGCACTGCCCAGAGGAGCATCACGGCCTTCAACATCGATTGAAGAGCCGTCCCGGACGCGAGTATCGGGTGCGGGTGCGGGTGCGGTTTCTATCTCAGACTCCCGCGAACGAGGAGCATCTTTGATTTCCTCCGAATCCCCGACGTCCGTCATACAAGCCCCATGACCGCGTGCACCCACACCCATTGCATCAGATCCATAAAGGGCGCAAAGACGCGATGGAGCACGGTCCCCCCCAAGAAGAGCACTCCCATCAAGACATAAATCCCGTATCGCTGAGAGTAGTCGTCAAGGTATTGAAGCTTGCTGGGCAACAAAAACGCGACGATCTTGCCACCATCGAGGGGATGCACCGGAAGCAGGTTAAACACCATCAACATCAAATTAAGAGAGGCGAGCGTGTAAAGCAGCGAGTTGATCTCTGAACTCAGCTGACCAGCCAACGCGATCAATACACCCACCAGAACAACCACCATCAGCAACGCGAGATTGCCGAGCGGACCGGCGACAGCGACGATTGCCATTCCCGCGCGCATCGACACTTTTCGTGTGTAGTTTCGAGGGGCCGTTTCAACAGGCCTTCCCCAGCCAAACAGGGGCCAACCGAACAGACCCGCCATCACCGGCAGGGCCAGGGTCCCGATCACATGAACATGCGCCATGGGGTTCAGGGTCAGTCGCCCCTGCCCCTCGGGCGTGCCATCCCCGAGACGATGCGCCGCCAATGCATGGCAATATTCATGCACCGCGACGGACAAAATGAGGCACACAAGATAAATTCCGACGTTACGGAGTGCTTCGGCACCCACGGAGTACGCGAGTAGGCTGGCTGGAGCGGACACGATTAAGGATCTCTTCTGAGATCGCGCGGGGCATGCGCGACTTCCGCTGTCTGCTTAGCAGTCCGTCCCGACAGCCGTCAACGCATTGGGATTCGCGCACCGCAACCGCGCACATTTTTTCACAAACGAGGCCTACACGGAATTGCTCGCGGGCCGGGCACCACCGGTGATCTGAGCCACTTTTTAAGGCGATCACCGACCGATGCTCTCTCGGTACGACCCCACCGGAAAAACCTAGCGCGCGCCCACATTCGACCGATGCATCACGATCTGAAGAGATCTCCCACATCAACCATTTTCCGAGTTTCGCGCGTTCGTCTCCTCAGTCGAAACACGAGACAAAGTGCGTAAAAATCGCCATGTTCGATCGCCGGCGACCCTACTCGACCTGCACCCTACGCGCATAATATCCGGCATCAAGACGATTTGTAGGGATCGCGGGGTCATCAATCTCTAGACGAATATCCACACTTCCGGCCTCGTGGGGTCTCCATGCGTACCACCACAGCGTCCACGTATCATTTTGATCGTGCCCCGGACAGATCTCTACGCTCTCGGCGGGGCCCCCGTTGAAACGGATTCGTAATTGATCGGTAGGCTCCCGCCCACCCCAAAGGATGCCGACAATCTTATAAACTACGTTCCCTCCGACTTCCCACTTCTCAACGCGTACGGGCATCGCTGCCTGGTGCATCGTCGCGGGGCTAAAATCCGCCGCGAGTTCGTGCACCGCGGTCTGATGAGTCCGGCCAGCAAACTCCTTCATCTGAGGCGTCGAAGGTTCTCCGTTGTCAACCATGCGTATCTCATCGACCCACTTGGGGTTGCAGCAGCCATACCAACCAGGAACAATTAACCGGACGGGGAAGCCGTGATCCACGGGCAATGGTTCTCCGTTCATTTTGGTTGCCAACAAGGCACCAGACTCCACGAGTTCATCTATCGTAAACACCCAACTGCACCGGGCTGAAGCTCCCTCTGGACCCTGAGAGTGACCATCGAAACCAGAGATCAACACCCTCGTGGCAGAGGGATCGATCGACATCAGCGCGAGAACATCTGCCAATAAGACACCGCTCCATTCCGCCGCGCGAAGCAACCCAAATGCCCGATTACCGCCGTTTCCAGAACACTCCAGCATGACAACCCGAGTGACCTGAGGCATCGCCCCCAAGGCATCCATCGTGAGCTCGACTTCATCGTTCACGAGTCCAGACATACGAATGGTCCAGAGCGCGTCGAGATTAAGTAGGTCAGGTGCCAACGTCCGAACAAAAAATGCGTCATTGTCAGTGATCAGTCGGTCCTCGGTAATTGTCCCCACATCCAGCGCAAGTCGACCACTTAGACCTTGCCCTTCGGTTTTTCCGACAGCATTTTGAAGTTCCCCAGTGAAAATCAAGTTGCCCACCAGAACTCCCCCTTCGAAGAGGTCCGGACAGGGATCTTCTTCGCCTTCCGACCCTTCACCAGTTTCACCGTCGGTCTCTTCCCCCACAGTTTCACCCCCACTTGTGTCATCGGTCCCGGTCCCGTCTCCAGTCTCGGCCCCCTCCGTCTCGTTCCCGAGTGTGCCGGTGGATTCACCGCAGGCAAACACGACCGTCGTCGCTCCGCCCAGCGAGAGATAAATGAATTGTCGTCGGCCCGGATCAGTCATGGCGATTCTATCCCTCTAAACGCAATAGAAACGTTCCCGTGGATTGGATGTTACAGATTTCGCCTGCATCGGTAGGTCGCTCACCTTTTTCCCGTACAGGCGATACCCCGCTCGTTCCCCGCCCCACCCCCTCGCTGGCTCACGCGCGGGGGTGATGCTCGTCGTAGGCATTACGCACATGGGTCTGACTGAGATGCGTATATATCTGGGTGGTTGAGATGTCCGCGTGACCGAGCAGTGTCTGCACCGTCCGCAGATCAGCTCCACCTTCGAGCAGATGCGTGGCGAAACTGTGTCGCAATTTGTGTGGAGAAATATTCCGAACGATTCCGGCGCTCTGCGCAAGAGTACGAAGCCGATAAAACCAACCCTGCCTAGACAACGAACCACCTCGGCTGTTCAGAAATACCGTCCCCGGGTCCTTTTGACCTCGTGACTGCGCCTTCTTCACAAGAATCCCTCTGCCTTCCTGAAGCCACGCAAGTAGCGCAACATGACTGCAATCCCCGAGCGGTACAAATCTTTGCTTGCTTCCCTTGCCACTGATCAAGACAAGGCCTTGATCGAGATGCAACGCCTCAAGCCGAAGCTCGACCGCCTCCGAGACCCGGCAGCCCGTCGCGTACATGAACTCCAGCACAGCCGTATCCCGCTGGCCCAGCGAACTATCCACGCCTGGAACCGCGAGAAGCGCGAGAACCTCGCTACGACTCAAGAGGTCTGGAAGCCGCTTCGCGGCCTTTGGCAATTGAATCCCTTGGGTAGGATCGACATCCACCAAGTTCTCGGTTCGCAACCAACGAAAAAGTCCGCGCACCGCGATCCAGCGACGCGTTTGTGTTTGTGCACTCAACCCTTGTGCCGCCAAACTTCTAAGAAATGCGAGGAGTACGCTCCCGTCGACCTGGGCGCGGGTCGTAAAACCCTCAAACGCCAAGAACTCCACAAATTTCCGTAGGTCCTGCGCATAAGCCACGAGCGTGTTTCGACTCAGCGCCCGCTCTACCTTGAGATGTTGAAGGTAGTCGTCAACAAGGGGGTCGAAAATGCCTTCGACGGACCCGGTCATAATCCGGTCACGCTGGAAGACCCAAGATCTCCCGCACCATTCCGATCACCTGTTGTGCCTGGATAGGCTTCGTCACGTATGCATTTGCACCGAGTGAAAGCGCCCGCTGCCGGTCTTCCTCTGCACCCTCCGTGGTGATGATCACGATCGGAATATCTTTATAAAAAGGGTCTGCTCGCAAACGCTTCACGAGTTTGAGTCCATCCAAGATTGGCATGTTGATATCGGTGATGATGATATCAAAGCGCTGTCCCGCGATGCGACGGAGGGCATCGACACCGTCGTCGGCCTCGACCACGGTCAACTCCCGAATGCGCGACAGTGCGAAGACCATCATCTTGCGCATCGGCGGACTGTCTTCCACTACCAGGGCGTTCAGTCTTCTATTCGATGAATCCGTGCTCATGATCCTATCAACTCCTCAATCGCTCGCCGCTGCATGGGCAAATTGGGATCGTGGGAACGCACCCAAGCCGTCTCGATGGCGACACCACCATGCTCCGAGATCAGCGAGAGCAGACCAAAATCCGCCTCAACAAAGCTCTTTTTCTGAAACAATAGTGACTCCAATCGCGCACATCCAACGAGCCGCGAGCCTGAGACCAAGGGAAGATGCATCAACTCTCGGCCGAGAACATAGTCTGGGTCCCCACGCCGCCACGAACGATTCAGCCCACCGAGAGCACTTTGGGGTCCCCTCGCCAGATCAATCTCTCGGCATGCTTCCAACTCGCCGCAGGACCGAGCGGCTGGAAACAGAACTTGGCGGTCTTCGTCCACCAGAAATAATGTAAATGTTTCGACGCCAAGAAAGTTTAAAAGTATCTCGGTAATCGTTTGCATGACGTCGTCGATCCGGACCGACCTGTGAAACTCCAGCCCCGAGACGTACATGCAGGCGAGGTTGTGGTGTTCCTGTTCGAGAACCTGAAGCCGTTGCTGGTAATCACCCGATTCACGCTCTAGCGATGTCACGCGATTCTCCAAATCTTCCACCACTTTTTCACTCGATGCCGCCGCCCGTACCGTGTCCGGTGATTCGCTATCGCCAACCCCGGAGCGAAGTCGCTCATTCTCCTCAATCAGATCACGTACAAGCGCCTCGCCGGTCTCGAAGAAATTTTTCAGGAATGCGTCGGTCTTATTGCGAAGAGATCCGCCGCTCGTGTCCTCATCGCTCATCGCCGTTACAATAGCATAGCTGGAGACACCTCGCCCCCATTCACGGTCCGATCACTTCGGCAATTTGTCGTGTTTCGTGTGCAAAGCCCAAACCGGGACGCCCTCTGGGTTTCGGCTTTATGGCCGCTTCTTCGGCACCGATCGAACAAAACGGACAATCGCCTCGTGAAGCTTCTCCAGGGGTAGAACTTCGGCACAAACACCGGCTTCCACGACAGATTTGGGCATGCCTGGCATCACCGCAGTGGCAGGGTCCTCGGCAAAGACTTGCCCTCCCCGGCTGACAACTCGTCGAGCCCCAAGGGTACCGTCTGATCCCATCCCCGTCAGGACCACAGCACAGCAATGGTCGGAAAAGTATTGTGAGACCGTGTCGAACAATTTATCGACAGAAGGAGCCAAACCGGCGGTCTCCCCCTCGGGCACATTTTGGCGAATGATCTCGATACGAATCACGTCATCCGAACCTTGGACCAGGTTTACGTTCGCAGCGCCTGGAGCGATATAGACGAAACCGTTCTCGAGGGGCTGCCCGTCTCTCGCCTCGATGACTCGCACAGAAAGCATACGGTCCAGCCGTCGGGCGAACGTGGATGTGAACCGATCTGGCATATGTTGAGCGATCACGATCGCCGCAGGAAGTGTGTCTGGAAGATTTTTAAGAAGCTGCTGAATCGCTGGAGGTCCCCCTGTGGAGGCCCCAATAGCAATGATGACGCTAGCTGGTTCGGTCAGATCCACCACCGACGTCTTGCTTTTTTGGCCGCGCATCGCCAGCCGCTGACTTTCAATCGCACCGCCACGTTGCGCCGCGAGCGATTCGGCCCTATCACGCAAACGGACCACCTGAAGTCGCCGAACAAAGGCGATTTTTTCACTAATTTCCTGCTGGATCGAAAGCAGACCGAGGCGCCCCCTATTCCGGCGCTTGGCGATGAAATCGAGGGCACCAATCTCTAGGGCTCGAAAAACATTCTCTTGCTCCGCATGGCCAGAAATCACAATCACCGGCAGGGGGCGGCAGCTCATCAGCAACCGTAGAAACGCAAAGCCGTCCATTTCAGGCATCTCTAGGTCCAAAGTGACGACGTCCGGGTCCCGCTCAAATACGAGTTTTAGGGCTTCCTTGCCATCGGAAGCACGCCCGACCACCGTGGCACCGGGAATCGCTTGAATCATGGTCGCTATCGTCTGTCGATTGTAGGCGGAGTCATCGACAACCAAGACACGAAGTGCGCCTCGCTCTGAATCTCTCCCTGAGTCACGCGCAGTGTCTTTCACCTCGGATCTCCAGCATCCGTCGCGTCGGGTTTTCGATACACGAGGTCTTTCTCCAGATGCGCGAGCTCAAACCGAGTGGTGACATTTAGCAAGCTCTCAGAATGACCAAGAAGCAAATACCCCCCCGGTCTGAGCTGATCGTAGAATGCCTCGACAACCCGCAAACGGGAATCGTGCGAGAGATACATCAAGACGTTGCGACAAAAAATAACATCGACCGATCCGATGACTCGAAATCGCTCTGTCGCCAATAAGTTAAGCTGGCCAAAGGAGCACAGACTCCTCACATCATCCCGAACGTTGTACCACTGCGGTGTCTCCTGAAAATATCTTCTTTTCAGAACTTCTGAGGTCGTGCGAAAACTTCCGAGATTGTATTGTCCGGCCCGCGCGTGTGAAAGTACCCGCCTGCTAATATCGGATCCGACAACGCGAAGCGCCCAATCGTCGAAGCCCCCAAACTCCCGTAGTAGCATAGCGATCGTATAGACTTCCTCCCCTGTTGAACATCCAGCGCTCCAGATCGAAAGATTTTTTCGCTTTCGATTCTGCGTCACAAGTCTGGGAAGGATTTCTTCGCTAAAGGCGTCCAACTGGTACTGCTCACGAAAAAAGTAGGTCTCGTGAGTCGTGATGCGTTCAACAAGCTCTTCGAGTTCGGCCTGCCCATTCGTATCGTAACGAAGATAGCGATAGTACTCACTATAGTCCGACAGACCAAGATGATCAAGCCGAGGACCGAGTCGGCGTTCAAGAAAAAATGCCGACTCAATTCCATAGCTCACCCCGCAGTATTCCTGAATAATTTCCTGGAATAGACGGGTCTCTTCGTCTTGGATTCGCACACGTGGGGTCTCCAACGCGGCAAACAAGCGATTGATCGACTCTGTCATTTTAGTCGGAGTCGCCTTGGTTCGGGCGCTCGAGCAAGGCGATTGCCCCCTCGATAATTTGTCGAACAAGAGCATCTTGCTCCGTGTCGTAAGCCCGGCGAAGTGGAGCGAGAGCCGTCCTATCGCGGCGCTCGCCGAGTACCTCTGCAGCCGCCCACCGAACGTCCCACCGAGGATGTGAGATGAGCCCGAGCAGCGCGGCCGTCGCCCGATGGAGGGGGTATTCGGCCAACGATCGGGCCGCAGCTTTCACCACCTCGTGGTCATGACTCCGACACAGGCTCATCAACAATGCGAGGTCCTGGTCCATCCCGAACCGACCCAGCGCCGCGATCGCGTGGACAACCACCGTCGGTGACGGATCCTCGAGAATTACCTCACGCATACGACCGAGACTCACGGGATTGTCCATGGCAACCAATGCCTGCACAGCCGCTGCGCGAACCAAGGGCGTGGGGTCCGACGTCGCCGAAAGTAGCGCCTGACAGCTTTGCGGAGCACGCAGCACCCCCAGGCTTCGGCTCGCAGCAGCGCGAACTGAAGCGTCTTCATCGGCCAGAGAGAAGCTGAGAGCGGCGATTCCTTCGTGATCACCATCGATGCTCCCGAGTGCAAGCGCGGCCGCAATCCGTACTTTTTTGTCAGAGCTTCCAAGCATAGCGACCAATGGAGGCACATAGTGTGGAAGCCCAAGTCTGCCGACGACACGGCAAAGATTGCAGGCCAAAGCTCCGACGTGGGGCCATGACCCGCCAATGATCAATTCTAAATCATCGTGATGCCCCCCACTCCCAAAGGTCCTACCCAAGAGCTCGGCGAGGGCCTCTGCCGCTCGCTCCCCCGCGCCCCCATCCCGTCCGCAACAGCGATACAGGGGCGCGATCGCGGCGCGGCATCCTACCTTCGAAAGCGCGTCACACGCTGCACCGACTACGGCGAGCGAGGGATCCTCCAAACTATTCATCAATATCGAGGTCAGTCGGCCATCGATGCCTGGCCCTGGGAGGGCTCCAATTAGACGATACATTGACTCGCGCGCCGAGAGTTCTAGCTCCGCTGCCATCTGCACCAAGACGTCCTCGGCCTGACCTCCCAACGCCTCGACGAGGTCGACGGCGCGCTCAAATATTTCTGGATCCCGCATACGAGCGAGTACAGCGGGCAAGGCCGCGCGATCGGCGGCATGGCCCGCGAGAACGACGGCAGCGCCACTCGTCGCTGGGTCCTGGTCGCCGATGAGATCGCGCAAGCAATCCGCGGTCTCAGTATCAATTCCTCGCAAGGCCGCCGACACGGGATCGATGGCTGCGGCACCATGCGCCACATCACCTCGGGAACGCAGGTTCTCTGCAAGGCGAACCAGGCCGATGGCCGCTGCGGATCGAACACCCCGCATGTTATCGCGGAGCAGATCGACCAGCAGCGGAACCGCGCTCTCGAGTCCGCCCACACCAAGCAATCTGGCGGTGACCTTTCGGGTCACCGCGTGGGCGAGAAGCGGCCGCAACATGTCGACCTGCACAGTCGCCCCCGCTTCCCGCAGGGCGTCGACCGCATACAATCGCAGCATCGGCGACGGATGATCAAGCACCGACGATACTGCCAAGATTGCCTGATGGCCGCCAATGCGACCGAGCGCAGCCAAGGCCGATGCGATTAGATTTTCATCGATCGGTCGACGCAGATCCGAACACGACTCTAGCACCTCGCATAACACTGGGACCTCAGTCTCCCCACCAATCTCCCCCACCAAGTCGACCAATAGACGTTGATTCGCACCGCCTTGGCGGAGTCGGTCCACCACGTGCAACACACTCACACGCCCCAAATTGCGAAGCACCTCGTGACTCGCCGCCCGACTGTTGATATTCCCCGAATCGCCCATCGCGTCGAGGAGGAGTTCCAACAGGGCCTCCATCGATCGCCCATCCAGGACTTGCTGGCCGATGAGAGAAGTAAGCGTCTCCACAGCCCGCTTTCGCTCGTGCCACCGAGTATCGGAAAATCGGCCAACGCAATCCGCAATTGATGCGGAGAGCCCCGTCCGCTGCATTTCGTCGGCGGTCATGCGATCCATGTCAATCCTGGTGGACAACCTCAAGTTGCCGCAGCTGGTCCACAAGCGCAGCTCCGATCGGGTCCGTCCCCGCATCAACATTCTGTACCTGCAAAAAAAGTCGTCGGGCGGCCTGAAGATCGATCTCAATGGCCGACATCGCGGCTTCAACGGTCTCGGCTTCACCTACGACGTCACCGTTGTAGAGCAACAAATCAGCGACGATCAAGGATGCCAACGCGCCCGGCGCCTCCACGGTCAAACGTGTGTCCCCCTTTTTTTGAAGGGTCTCGAAGGCCTCCCGCATGGCAAGTTTCGGCTCTTCTTCACGCGCCAGTCCCAGACGACCACGCAAACGCTCAGGCAGATGGTCGCCAAGATGATGAATTTCGACATAGTCGTCGGCTCCGTAGAGACGGCTCGGCCGCCGCTTGTAGCAGGTCCGACGATAGACCGACGCCACCATGATGATCGCTTCAGTCCCCAATTTACGTGCAGACGGAATCAATTCAAAACCGGCCCCATCGGGGAGGCCAACCTCGAATACGAGACTCGTCCACGGGATGTGAGAGTCGCCCTTCCCCCCAGCCCCACGGCCGAGCAGAACAAGCGCCTCGGAAATGCTTGCAGCGAGTGCAACGCTGAAACCATGAGCCTCGAGCACCCTTTTTGTGGCCGTGCGAATCACTGGCCGCCCGTGCACAAATAGCACCTGCATACGCCTCATTCTCCACCCTCTTTCTTCGCCGAAAATAGCCCGTCGAGATTGAGCACGAAAAGGACATCTTCCCCTATATTACAGACTCCTGAAAAATACTCATCGTCTTCCCCCGAAGGCTGGCTCAGCATGGAAGGTGCCGGCCGGACGTCGCGAATCGCCGCACGAATCTCGCCAACGACACGGTCTACCTTCAGCCCAACGATGCGGCCTCGCACGCTGACGACAATAAGTTTGTTGAGACGTGATGTTTCTTCGTCGACGTCAACATTGAATCGCCGGCGCAGATCGACCACGGGAATCACCACCCCACGGAGAGTAATCACGCCTTCGATCGCAGCGGGTGCGTGCGGCACGGGACGAACCGGAAATGCGCGAGACTGAATCACTTCCTTGATCCGCATGATATCGATCCCATAGAGACCTGGCCCTACATAAAAACCTGCCAACTTCACAGAATTGCTGTGAAGTTCCTCATCCGCGGCCTCTTCCGTGCTTCCCCAGTGCTCGTCTCGGTCGCGTTTCGCTCCGCCGAGACGCCGTCCGATCACGCCAAAATCACTCATCATCGCTCTCCATCTCAGCGCGTTCCGAAGACCGAAGAACGAAGGCCGAAGGATCGAGGACCTGGTTAAGATCAAGAATGATTGTCAACTGGCCCTCGTGACGCCCTAGAGCCGCGACGAAATCAGCGCGCGCGCTACCGATTCCTCCTGGAGTCTCTTCCATCGCCTCAGGCGGCAGCGACACGACATGCTCAACCTCGTCGACGACAATTGCATGGGGCTCGCCATTGTGACGAACGATCAAAACACGGGGTTTGGGGGGAATCGACTTTCGTTTGAGCTTGAGCCGGCGAGCGAGGTCGATCACCGGTAAAATCTGGCCCCTCACATTTCCAACCCCAAGTACAAAATCGGCCGTTCGTGGCACAAAGGTTGTCGCCAAAACCATTGAGATCTCGACAATGATCTCGATCGGTAGGCCATAGCGTTCTTCGTTGATCTTGAACGTAACATATCGACTGAGATCTGTTCGAATCTCTCGACGATAGCCGTGTTCATAGTCCGCCTCCGTCGCAGCATTTCCGCCTACCTGAAGCAACGCGTTCCACAATTGGTCACTCTCGCTGGCCATGGTCAAATTGTGCCCTCAACTCCCCCATAAACCGATGCCTGGGGGCGCCCCGGCGGCACCGAGGACCCGCGCACGGCCTCATTCACCAGCATCGCCACATCCAACAACAAGACCGTTCTGTTCGCCCCTAGTTCGGTCGCGCCTGCGATTCCCGGAACCTGCCCCAACGCCTTGCCAATCGGCTTGATCACCACGTCTTGCTGACCGACCAACTCGTCCACCACCAGCCCCACGCGATGTTGAGCTAGACCGACAACGACGATATAGAACCGGTCGTATTTTCCCATTCTCCGCCGTCGCCGGAGTCGAAACACCTTCGAAAGATGTAGCAACGGCAAGGTGCTCCCGCGTAGAGACACAACCTCGTGGCCTTCAATGGTGTGGATTTCGCTCGGATGGACCATGATCGATTCAAGCACCGAGTTTAGCGAGATGCAGAATGTCTCGCCGCCGCTCTCGATCACAAGCGCCTGAATAATCGCCAGGGTCACCGGCAAGGTAATCGTAAAACAAGTTCCTTTGCCGGGTTCGCTGTCGATCTCGATCATTCCGCTCAGCCGAGATACATTGGTCTTCACGACATCCATACCGACGCCGCGACCACTCAAAGCGCTCGCCCGTGTCCTCGTCGAAAACCCGGGGGAAAACACTAGGTTGATCGCATCACCAGGGCTAACATCCCGCGCCGCCTCATCGCTCAAGAACCCTCGCTTGAGCGCGACATCGCGAACGACCTCCCAGTCGATCCCTGCACCGTCGTCTTCGACCTCGATCACGACCCTGTTGCCACGTTGACGAGCCCGTAGGTCGATCCGACCCACCGATTGTTTCCCTCGCTCACGACGAGTGGGCCCGTCCTCGATTCCGTGATCGATCGCGTTGCGGATCATGTGCATAAGCGGATCGCTAAGCTCTTCGACGATCAATTTGTCGAGTTCGGTGTCGGCACCATTCACGTTGAGTGACACTTCTTTGCCGGACTCTCGACCTACTTTTCGGACGACGCGCGCCAGTTTGTCAAAGACCTGGCCGAGAGGAACCATCCGCACCTCGAGGATTCCTTGTTGGAGAAGTCCGAGCCGGCGACTCATGATCCGAAGTTGATCTTGCAACCCCCGCCGCAGCGGGACCGTGCTCCCGCCGGAGCTTTCGGCCACTTGCAAGTCGGATACGAGACCGCCAAGATTCTCTTGCACCAAGCTCAACTCACCGACGAGGTTCATCAGCATGTCGAGCCGATCGAGGTCGACCCGAACCGTCTGGGAAAGGCTCCGTAAACTGACCGCACCGCCATCTTGCTCGGGCTCGACGCCGCTCGCTACCGAAGGATCGATTTCGGTGCCCGGTGAGCGCTCGGGCACGTCCACGTGCCCTCGACTCGAGGCCAGACTCGGCCTCATTGCATCAGAATCCGCGCCTTGTTGCGGGGCTGGCCCCGACGGCCCCGCAGGCACGCGAGACATCGGGGCGCCCCCCAACAACTCAACCTCAACCTCGGCATCTCCGACGCCTGCGACGACCTCCGACAGCTCCGCTTTCGAACCGAGGAGAATGTCCATTTCGATCCGGTCGACTGCGGAGCTGTCTGCGCTGGGAAGGTAGGTGATGACCTCGCCGTAGGCCTTCATTTTTTTCTTTAGAAGCTCAATTCCGACATCGATCGCCATGAGGTCGAAAGGCGCATGCACCCGGTAGATCCGCCGACCCAACCGTATGTTCTCGCGTAGCCGATGCTCCTCGTACTCGGTGAGCACTGCGAGTATCGAATCATCCAACCAGGACAGCACGTCGCAGCCAACATCGGAAGACCTCGGCTGCTGGAGCAATTCCAACCTGGCAAGAAACTCATCGATATCATCTCGCCCCGCTGCAGATGCACCCCTTTCTCCAGCGTCGGTCGCCAAGAGTCTCGAAAACAGCTCAACGGCCTCAAACAGAAGATCGAGCGCGGGTTGGTCGATCGCTATTTTCCCGAGCCGCAGGGCATCAAGAGTATTTTCCAGCCCGTGGCTAAGACCACCGATCTCGGAAATTCCAGAGAGCGATGAGAGACCTTTCAGCGTGTGGACCGATCGAAAGGCGCCGTTAAGGAGGTCGGGATCGTACTCACCGCTGCTGCCGATCTGTCGATCGATCTCCAGCAGTTGGCGCGAAAAAGTCTCCACAATATCTTGGGCCTCCGAAAGGAATTCGGATGATGCCGACACTAGTTCTTCCTCCCCAAGACATCGTTCACAGCCTTTAGCAAGACCTCGGGTGTAAACGGCTTGGCGACGAATACCGAGGCGCCGGCTCCCATCGCTCTCGCTCGATCGATCTCAGAGGCATCGGTGCTGATCACCACGACGGGGGTCCGTTCGTGACGTTTCGATTGCCGAATAAAATTCGTGAGTTCAATCCCGCTGACATCCGGCATGTTGATGTCGGTAATGATTAGATCTAGACGAAGACGAGGCAGTTCGCGAAGTGCATCAAATCCATTTGAGACCTCATGAATCTCGTAGTCGCCATCGGCCTCCAAGATTGAACTCACGTAGTCGCGCATCGCCCGAGAGTCTTCGACCAAAAGCACTTGGGTCGCCATGCTGACTAGTATATAGGCGCGCGGTCGCTCTGTGGACGATTCAGTCCCCGTCCGGGCCGCGACGACAGGCATTTTTTCGGCCGGCGCAGTTCCGCGCCAGAGCGAGCTAGTGTTTCGACATTGAGGTGGCCCTTGGCGGTCCATCTTTGATCCGACGAAGTCGCGCCACCATGTCAGGCTCCGCAACGATCCACCATTGCATGGGCGATCTCCTGGGACCCGTCGATAGCGAGCCCGCAGACATCTGCCCCCCGATCGGCGTACACACAGCCGCAAGAAACGCAGAGAAGAACACCTCAGTCCTCGCCCGGTCTCGCGACTGCGCCGGTAGCGCCAGGAGGACGTCGCGCGCACGAAGTCCGCGCGCAACATCGATCAAACGTACGGCGAGTGCCTCTGCAGCCCTGTCATCGTAGCGCGCGCGGGGTCCAGAGCCGAACAGAACGAGTCGTTTCGTCGGTAACCCACGGCGCCCAGGCAACAACAGCGCGTCGCCGACATCGCCCGAACACATCCCCGTTCGAATCAACTCGCTGAGATACCCAGAGCATCGCCAGTCAAGGTGCCCTCCCAGTCCCTGCAACGGCCGCTCATCCGCGAAAACAGGGACGATTCCGACGTCGGCAAGGCGCCGCCCAGCGAAATCGCACACACCGTCCAGCAATGCCCTCTCGAATGGAATCACGTCGACTTGAGGCTCAGGCTCAGGGCTGGCTTCCAACGGGACCGAAACCCCGTCGGCGCTCAACACGACGACATCCAACTTCGCTACCGGGGGCTTCGACGAGGATCCGGGGTCCTCTGCGGCCATACCGGATTCTGATTGACCGTCTCGATTTTCATCGCGACCTGCCACTGCGGGTCCTCGTTCGGCCTCGTCCGTAGAGCGAGGTTCAACATCGTCCGTGGGCCGCTCGTGATCGTTCATAAGTCGGACACGGACTCCCCAAAGGTTCAAACGTCCCGGAGGACCTTGGCGAGGGACTCCGAAATACCGTTTACGAAGGCCGCAGACCGTTCGCTACCATATCGGTCCGCAAGCCGGACAGCCTCCGACACGACCACACCGCGCGGAGTCTTCTCGTGAAAAAGCTCGACGGCGGCCAGACGCAAGACGCTGCGATCGATTTGATCCATTCGCGCAAGTCGCCACCGCCTCGACACCGCCTCGATCTGAGTATCGACGTCCTCCCAATGCTCGACAAGAAGATCGACCAAGCGCCTAGCAAAGCGACGAACCGCGTCATCCTTGAGAAGATCTGCGACGAGTGTCTCCGCGCTCTCCGAGGCGTTGCGATCACTGTCCCACAGCCGAGAAAGCGCCGCAGCACGCTCTTCGGGGGCAGTCCCCTCAAGGTGACACAACGCCAACAGCGCAAGCTCACGGCCACGCTCTCGACGACGCCCCGGTCTTCCGGATTCACTCACCGGCGATGGCCCGATACAACCGAGCCTGCTCGACCGCCGCGAGGGCTGACTCAGAGCCCTTGTTGCCATGTTTCGCCCCTGCACGATTAATTGCCTGATCCAGCGTGTCGGTGGTCAACAGCCCGAAGGTTACCGGTGTCCCGCTGTCTCGACTCGCAGCCAACAGCCCCTTTGTCGCCTCCGACGCAATGAGATCAAAATGAATGGTGTCTCCTCGAATCAGGCAACCGAGAGCGATCAACGCATCCACCTTCTTGTGTTGGAGCACCGTATGCGAAACCGTCGGCAGCTCGAAAGCACCCGGCGTGCGGTAAACAGTCACGTCCTCAGGCTTGGCTCCTGAACGTAGCAATGTGTCGAGACACCCCTCAAGGAGGCGTTCGGTCACAAAGGCGTTAAACCGGCTGACGACGACCGCAAATCGAAGTCCTCCTGCGTTCATGTCGCCTTCGACAACTCGAATATTTGAGAGGAGCCCACTCATGCGGCCGGCATATCGCGGCCGAGGTGTCTGGCGCAAGCCGACGGCGATGAGAACATTCGTAGGACTGCGAATGCAGCGCCTTCCACGCATACGGATGAACGATTCGTGGCTCCGACCTAGCCAGGACTCTGATACGCGTGAGACCTCGATAGGTTACCCGGCGAGACCATCACAATGAGGGCCCTGTCCCTCTGCGTCCGCCTCATCGCTGAGCTCCCAGCGCCCGGCAATAGACCGTCGACGCGGTATCGGTCTTCTCTTCTTCCCCGAAGAGCTAGGTCCGGACAGAAGGATGGGCGCCCCGCAGAGCCGAGCGCCCGACAAAGAAAAATGCCAGATCTCGCGGCACGTTACCGTAAGATCTGGCATCGGTTTACTCGGTTCGACGACCGAGCGATCCGGCCTTGAGCTCCGCCCAAGACCGACTGGGACGCGGCCTAGTCGTCAGACTTGTCGCTGTCCCCAGACCCGAACTTGCCGCCGAGCAAGTCGCCCAACGTGGCGCCGGCCTCGCTAACGTTCGAGAAACCTTGCGCATCTGCGAGCGCGTCTTGACGCTTCGCGCTCTTGATCGACAGACCGATTTTTCGCTCCTGCGGATCGAGTTGAATGATCTCCGCTCGTACGATCTGCTCGGGCTGAAGCACAGCACGAGGGTCATCGATCCTCTCTTCACTGATCTCTGAGATGTGAATCAATCCCTCAACCCCTGGTGTGATCTCGGCAAACGCTCCAAAGTCAGTGAGCTTAAGAACCTTGACGTCGGTGAGCTTCCCAACCGGAAACTCGTACGGAACTCGGTCCCACGGATCCGTGGAGAGCTGCTTGATACCCAGGCTGATCTTGGGTTTCTCGCCCGAGTTGTCGATGTTGAGCACGCATGCCTTGACCTCGTCGCCCTTTTTATGAAGCTCCGAGGGGTGGCGAACACGCTGAACCCACGAAAGGTCCGTGATGTGAACGAGACCATCAATTCCGGGCTCGAGCTCCACAAACACACCGAAGTCGGCGATGTTGCGAATAACACCTTCGACGACAGTCCCTGGCGGGTACTTCTCGAGCACCTTCTCGTAGGGATTCTCCTCAAGCTGCTTCATGCCCAGGGAGATGCGGTTTTGCGACACGTCGATGTCGAGAACCACAGCTTTGACCTCGTCCCCCAGGTCGACCATTTGCTTCGGGTTTTTGATCTGACGAGTCCACGACATCTCCGAAACGTGTACAAGCCCCTCGATCCCCTCTTCGAGCTCGATGAACGCGCCGTAGTCCTTGATGCTGACAACCTTCCCCTGCACGACCGTGCCGGGAATATATTTCTCCTCCGCATTGATCCATGGGTCTGGTGTGATCTGCTTGAGACCAAGGCTGACACGTTCACTCTCGCTGTTGAACTTAAGAACCTTGACCTTCACTTTGTCACTGACTTGGAACAGCTCAGACGGGTGATTGATCCGTCCCCAGCTCATGTCGGTGATGTGCAACAGACCGTCAATACCTCCAAGATCGATGAACGCACCGTAGTCCGTAAGGTTCTTGACCACACCCTCGACAATCTGATCCTCGGCCAGCTTGTTGAGCGTATCGTTCTTGAGTTCAGCGCGTTCAGCCTCCAACAAGACGCGACGACTAAGCACGATGTTTCCGCGCCGCTTGTTGAACTTTATGATCTTGAACTCGTACTCCTGGTCAATGAAGGTGTCGAGATTGCGAACAGGTCGCAGATCGACCTGACTTCCAGGAAGGAACGCCTTGACTCCACCTTGCAGAGTCACCGACAGCCCCCCCTTCACACGCGCGTTGACGATTCCATTCACAATGCCCTCTTCTTCCATGGCATTTTGAATCTCGTCCCACACCTTCCGTTTGCGAGCCTTGTCCTTCGAGAGGATGACCAGGCCGTTCTGGTCCTCGGCGTTCTCGAGTAACACTTCGATCTCGTCGCCGATGTTGATGCTGATGTTGCCTTCTTCGTCGGCGAACTCGCGGAGCGGGACTTGCCCTTCCGCCTTGAGTCCAACATCTACGATGGCGTAATCTCCGATCAGGTCGACGACAGTGCCCATGACAATGCCGCCCTCCTTGACTTCTGTCGGGGCTTGGAAAGATTGCTGAAGGAGCGCGGCGAAGTCCTCTTCGTCGGTCTCTTGGGTGAGTTGTTGAGTCATTGGTTGATTGAGGTTCCTTAGTCGGAGTCCCTCGACCGATTTCATCGCGCGTTCGGCTTCGCCTGTGGCTGACACCGTCACGCTAGAGCACCCGTCGAGAGCTGGCGAACGGTAGGGAACTCAGCTTCCAGCGTCAAGCGCACCGACAACCGATCCCATGGTGTGGCTCTGGCCGGCCTCCAATCCGAACCAAGCTCGCGCCCCTAGGCGCTGATACGCACCTTGCAACGGTCTTTCGCGGGGGCTCGAACCCGGAGTCCGCGCCCAGGGGGGGCTGTTCGGCTCTCGCCCCGCCCCTTGTCCCTATCGGGTCGCGCCCTCGATCTGGGCCCTCTCGATCTGGGCCATGACAAGTTTCAAAACACCCTCGATATCCAAGGTGCTCGAATCGATACGCAATGCTCCCGGCGCTTGGACAAGCGGTGCCGACTCTCTCGTCGAGTCGCGGGCATCCCGCGCTCTCATCTCGGTTTGCACCTCGTCGAGGGGAATATCAGCCCCCCGCGCACGCAGCTCGGCGTGCCTGCGTCGAGCGCGGGCAGAAAGTTCGGCGGTGAGGAAAATTTTCACGTCGGCCTCTGGGAACACCACGGACCCCATATCTCGGCCTTCTGCAACGCAGCCCGCTCCGGCGGCTAGCGCTGTCGCCGATATCGATCTTTGCACGCCGAGCAAGCTCGCGCGCACTGCGCCGAGTGAAGAGACTTTGGATGCCCCGTCAGAGATCTCCGGGAGCCGAATTTCGTCGGTAATGTCCTGTCCATCAAAGACGACCTGCTGTGCACCGCCTGTTTCCCGGGCCGGGCGAAACTCGAGGGGGAAATCCGACGCTAAGGCCGCCAGGGCCGACTCGTCGAGCCAGCGGATCCCCCGCTTTCTCGCAACAAGCGCAAGGCTTCGATAGATCGCACCGGTATCCAAGATGGCGGCGCCCAACGAGTCGGCAACTCTTCGAGCAATGGTCGACTTACCGGCCCCCGCGGGACCATCGAGCACCACCAACAACACGCGCTTGGCTGGGGACATCGCGCGAAGGATAGCCGGCCAGGGAGATCTATGACAGCGGCCCTCTGGGGCCCCCGCCAACTGCGCAACAAGGTCGATACGGTCGAGATACGGTCGATGCGGTCGAAACCTCCGCGCCGAATCGCATCTTCACCCCCCGTCTGAAAAATGAATCTTATCGACCCCCGAATCGGGTGTATTTAACGGGCCGTGGTAGAAAGATCGCCATGGGTCGACACCCGTCTCCCCACTCGCAAACTCCCCACCCGCGGGCCCCCGCCTCGATGCGTTCTCTCGCTTCATCTCGTCGATTGAGACTCTGGCTGGGGCTGGGGTGGCTCGCGTCGGCCATCGGCGGATGCGGGGTCGCAGCACGCCCAGATCAACAGCGGCTCACACAGATTGGAGACCTCAAACTCGACGCGAAGATCGTGCCCATGCTCGCGGCGCGCGACGGCATCAGTGAGCCGCTGGCCCGGCAACAGGCCGTCGAGACTCTACGCTTGGCCTCGGCCCGGCTCGCGCATGTCAATCTCGATACCCCTGAGCACAACTTCGGCATCTCCGACGACCGCCGTGACCATCTCCTACGCACGGCGCGTGCGCGTCTATGGTTGCGCGAAGTGTTCGAGCCCACCTCCCGCGCCGAAGACATCCCCAAGTCGTTCCTCGATGAAAAACTCGACCACCGGCGGACCCGCACTCTCCATTTTCACGAACGAGTTCTCTTGGTTTGCAACGTACTTATCGTCCCCTCCGACAAGGACGACGACGGTAAAAATCGAACCGTAGATAAGAGCGATCTCAATTGGGGTCAACGAGCCAGGCAGGCCATGGAGCCGATCCAGGCGGTCGTGAACGCTCATCAAGCCGACCTCCAAACGGAGAAAAATTGCGATCTTCTCTTCCGCTACCTCAAGTTTGCGGCGTTCTCAGCAACCAGCGAGTTTGAGCTGCGTCTAGAGCGATTCCCGGTGGTCAACCCCGATCATTTTACGAAACAGTTCAGTGCGCAAGTCCTGGCCGTCGAGACACGCGGAACGATCATCGACCCATTTATGACCGAATATGGGCTTCATCTCGTCGTTGTTCCCCGGGTTCTCGCCGCGAACCTTCCCGATGGCACCGCCCCCGATCCGGAACTTCGTCGACTGCGACGGGAAGCCCTTCGTGATCTCAGCCATTCGGCCTGGCGCAAGAGCCGATTCGAAGCCGAGATCGAGCGTATGCGAAACCACCGAGTCGTTCGTCTCTCGACCACCGACTCTATCCGCCCTAGCGCGCCCCTCACGGCACCTTGATACACCCGTGCCATCCTCCCAAACATACCCGTCGATCGGTGGGTGCGATCCATGGCGGCATCAGCGAATTTGGCAACCATCTGGCCGAGCTCGTCACGCGGGTACCCGGAGCTAGGGGTGCGGTGCTCACCGACGGCAGCGATGAAATTATCGACAGCGCGCATGATCCGACAGCGATCACCGAGCTCGATCTCCAAATTTCAGGCGCCCAACTCGGCCAGTCTCTCGCTCATATTCACCGGACCGCCATCGTCACTGGCCTCGGACACGCTGTGGTCATTCTGGCCGGCAGTGAACACATCGTGATCGCCGCGATCTTGTTGCACGAATATCGACTGACACTACGTGTCTCCGCTTCTCACAATCTGAATCGCGCCCTTGACGCGTTCGTTGGTACACGGGACCACCTTCTGAACCTGTTGCGATGAGATTTCGACACCTCCCGCAAACCACGTTCTTCCGTAGAGACACCGAAATCGCCGCAATCTGTGAACTTGACGATGTCGCTTGCGTCGGTATCCTTTCGTCGTCGCGGCCCCAAGACGGCCACGCAGCAGGATACCCCATGGCAACATACATCACCGAAGAGTGCATCAACTGCGGAGCTTGCGAGCCAGAGTGCCCCAACGAGGCCATCACCGAGGGTGACGAAATCTACGTCATCGACCCCAAGCTATGCACCGAATGTGTCGGTTTCCACGACCACGAAGCCTGCCAGGCCGTCTGCCCCGTCGAATGTTGTCTGCCGGATCCAGACAACAAAGAAACCGAAGATACCCTCATCACCCGTGCCAAGACGATCCACGATGACAAGGACTTTGGCAGCGATTACCCGAGCCGTTTCAAGTCCTAGGCTCAACTCTGGCTCTCCGGCACGCACGCAATCAAGAGCAATCCGCGTGCCGAAGCGCCGTCGCTCTGCCCTCTCCTCCCGAGAGTGACCAAACCGGGCAATCTTAGGCCTCCGCTATCCTTAGCGCCATCATGGCAAATCGCGCACCACGGCCCGACATTTGGGATGGGCCGAACCACGACAGCACGCCAACCCGCAGCTCACGCTCCTGGCTGCTCCGGATCATCCGGCTCGCGTTCGGCCTGCTCGTATTCGCCGCCCTTATCGCGTGGTTGGGCCAACAGCCAACATCGCTACTCGCTCACGCCCATTTCTCGCCTCAAGCCCTCGCCCTCGCCCTCGCCGGAACAACCGCAGCCGCGTTGTTCACCGCTCTGCGCTGGAAACTGATCTCCGAATCTGTAGGTGGACACCACCTACGTTTTTCGGTCTATTTCCATGCCATCGTGGTCACTCGCTTCCTCGGCCAATTCACGTCGACACTCGGAATGGACCTCATCGGACGTGGCGTCGCCCTGCGTTCCGGCGGCAGCACACAAGCCCTCGGCCATGCGACAACCGTGGTCATACTTGAGCGGATCGTCGATCTGCTTTTACCAATGTCACTGGTCGCATGGACCGCGTTGGTGCTTACCTATGACGTCCCCTCCACGGCCAGCCTCGGGCTATTGATTGTCATCTTCTACAGCGCCTGCATTCCATTGCTCGCGCCCTGTTTTCAGATAGGGCTCAGCCTGTATCTACGCTTGTTGAGACGATTCAACCGCCCACCGACGGAGCCCCTTTCCACAACGATCGACAAGAGGGTCGCGGCACAGATCTCCGGCCTAAGCATCATGCGATTTGCTGCCGTCGTCATTCAGTTTACAGGAATCGCATGGGCTCTCGGGATCGACATATCCATCCTTCACATGTTGATGGCGACCCCCTTCGCCCAGCTTGCGAGCATCTTCGGCATCACTCCCGGCGCCCTGGGATTTGCGGAGGCTGGCTGGGTGGGTGGATTTCGAGTGATCGATCTCGATGAAAGTTCGATCGCCCTTTTTGTACTCGTCCAAAGACTCGCCATCTTGATATTTTTTGGGGCGCTCTCCGCCCTGAGTTTTCCCCTCCGTAAAAACCGACGCAGCTGACCGGTGGCCCCATGCCCCTTCCAAATGCATCTTCGCGCAGTGACAGCACCTACGAGAATATCTATCTGCTACTCACAGCGCTCTTCATCGCGGCGCTGGTTGCGTGCAATCTCATTTTCCTGAAGTTCTTTCGCGTCGAGATTCCTCTCCCCGGTGGTGGCCACTACACCTTCATCCAGTCCGTGGGAATGTTGGCGTACCCCGTAACATTCCTCGTCACGGACATCTTGTCAGAGGCCTACGGGGCACAACGTGCCAACCGGGTCGTTGCATCCGGCCTCGTGGCAAGCCTATTTGTCCTGGCCTTGATCGAGCTCGCCGATGCCGTGCCCGCCGCCAATTTTGGCACGACTGCAAGCACCTTTCATCAGGTGTTCGGCGCATCAAAGGTGGGTATCGCGGCATCGATGACTGCCTACCTCTGCGGGCAATACGTCGACATTCGCCTCTTTCATTTTTGGAAACGACTCACACGGGGCAAGCATCTGTGGCTGCGGAACAACGCGAGCACCTTTGCCTCCCAGCTGCTCGACACAACGGTCGTCCTCGCACTGCTCGCCAGCGTCGACGGCACAGGCGTCACTTGGTCACTGTTCCCCGCTCTGCTTATCAATGGACTGCTCTTCAAGTGGGCCTTCGCTCTGCTCGACACACCACTTTTTTACGGCGCAGTATGGATCATGCGCCGTAATTTTCCGGGCAAGCTAAATTCCGTGGACGAGTGGAGCGCGGGCAGACTCCGACACCGCCGCAATCAAAGTGCCTCGGCTAGCTAAAACTTGCCTCGGACACGGTCCGTCGCATATTCACTGAGACCAACTTTGAGACGCCCCGCTGCTGCATTGTGACGCCGTAGAGCCGATCCGCGATCTCCATCGTCCGCTTGTTGTGAGTGATGATGATGAATTGCGTTCGTTCGGACAACTCACGAACCATGTCGCAAAAACGGCCTACATTCGCCTCGTCAAGGGGCGCGTCGACCTCGTCCAGCAAACAAAATGGACTCGATTTCATCAGAAAAATGCCGAAAACAAGACTCACCGCCGTGAGTGCTTTTTCTCCCCCGCTCAGGAGTTCGAGGCTCGAGACTTTTTTTCCTGGGGGCTGCGCGAAGATATCGATGCCGGTCTCGAGCAGGTTGCTCGGATCCGTCATCACCAACTCAGCGCGCCCACCGTTGAATAACCGCGGAAACAACTTTTGAAAGTAGGCATTCACCTGATCAAAAGTGTCCTTAAAACGCTCGCGTGTCGTCTCGTTGATCTTATCGATCGCATCCTGCAGCGTGACAATTGCATCCTGCAGGTCGCCACGCTGGGTCGTGAGGTAGTCGAAACGCTGCGAGACCTCCTCAAATTCGGAGATCGCGGTCAAGTTGACCTCTCCCATCCGTGAAAGGATTCGCTTGAGTTCCTTAACTCTCTCCGCATGTTCCCGGGTCGGCGAGGGCCGGTCATGGTGATCGATCAAGAGCAAGCTCAACTCGGCATCAAATCGGTCGCGAATATCGGAGGTCAAGTGTTCCCTCTCAAGCACCAACTCACGGAGCCCAAGCTCAACTTCAGACAACCGCTCACGCTCTTCATCCAGGTCTTGCCGGAGGTTTCGGACAGCGACCTCAAGCTCCGCGACGGTAAGTCTCGCGGCATCGCAAGCCTCGCTTGCGTCATGTTTGGCCTCGGTCGAGACTTTATGCTCCTCAAGAAGCGCAGAATGTTCCGCGGCCATCTCTTCGACCGCGATCTCCAGCTCACCGACCCGCTTTTCACTCTCCACCGCAGACTCTTCCAAACGACGTGCGCGTGCTTTCTCGCTGCTGATCTGCCGCTCCAGCCGGTCACGCGATCCGACAAGCGCAGCACGCTGCTCCTGCCAACTCGCCAGTGCGACCTTCGCCTCCGTCAGCTGTGCGGCGAGTTCCTCGCGTTGACCATCGAGAGCCTCCAGCTTCTCGGCCTGCTCGGCGATGGCCTCGGCGCGCTCGGGGAGCTCAGCTCGCAGTTCGGCCAGCTCCAGCTCGTAGTTTTCGCGCTCCTCCTGACGGCGTTCCAAGCCAGATCTAAGCTCCTCCGCGGTCCTATGGAGGCCTTGTACCTGCTTGCCACAACGCTCGACCGCCGCAGCGAGGCTATCGACCTGTTGCGAGGCCCCTAGACGCACTTTTTCGCCATCGAGAAGCTCTCCCTCGCTCTTCTCGCGAGCCTCCTCCACTACGCTTAGCCGCTCCGCAAGACCACGCTGGAGGTCCCTGGCGAGTTGAAATTCCTTGTCGAGCGTCTCGACGCTCTGCAAAAGCTCCGCGATCTCGCGTTTTTGCTGCAAGAGCGCGGACTCGACGGCGTTGACAGATCCGCCGACCACAACGCCTGTCGGATCGATTCGATCCCCCTGGAGAGTGACAAACGTCGGGACGTTTGAGCCCTCCAAACGAACCCGATTCCATAGCTCGAGGGCCCGAGCAAGTGTATCGACCACGACCGCGTCGCCGATTAAGGCGCGCGCGAGGGAATCGACCCGCGCGTCAATGTTAACAAGATCGCACAACAATCCTTGAACCCCCTCCAAGTGCAACCACGATCCAGCACGCGATCCATCCTCGCTGAAACTTGCTTTTGCCTCCGAGCCGTCGGCATCGGCCGCGGACTTACCAGCCGTCTCGCCCCCCCCCTGTTCGCAGGGCAAGCTCGCGGGCAGGAAGGTCGTTCGTCCTTCCTGGAGCTGGCGTAAAAGTTCGACGCCACTCGCCCCGGTGCGAGGCTCGTCAACAACCACCCCTTGCAGCCGCTCGCCAAAGACAGCCCCAACCGCGGACTCATATTCTGCCGGCGCCGAGATAAAATCAGCCATGATGCCAAGCACGGCGGGCGCCCGTGTGGAGATATCCGACGCGGCTGCACCTCCGTCGAGCTCGCGGCCAGCCTCAGCAAGCTGTTCCTTATGTTCCATCACTACCTGTACCCCGCTCGCACACCCTTGATAGCGATTTTGGATCTCCTCAAGGGATTGAAGACGGGACCGCGCTCGCAGCAACGGCTTGCTGGAAGCTTCGACTTCGACCTCGGCGCCCCGCAAAGACTCACGTAGAGCACTTTTTTCGCCGTCTAGTTCTATCCGTCGCTCACGCAAGGCCCTGGAGTTTTCCTGCGCTGAGTTCGATTCGATCTGAGCCGTCTCCAGCGCCTGTTGCTCGTGTTGGCCCTCCCGTTCGAGCCCCTCGATCTCGCCGCCGATCAGGGAGAGCCGATCCTCCATCTCCACGATCCCCTCGGCACGAGACAGTAGATGCGCGTCCAGGCTGGCCACGCGAGTGTTTGTCTGGGCCTCGACCCCACGCAGGCGCTGCACCTCGATCTGTGTATCGCGCAGCTGAAGGTTCGCGGTGTCATGTCGCTCGCTGAGGTGAGCGACATTTTCTTGCTGAGATTCCTGCCCTTGCTCACTGTCGCCGCCTAGCGAGTCCTGTTGAGTTACGATGCCCGCGAGCTCCTCGTGCAATGAGCTCAACACCCCCGAGACGCCGGTACTCTCCGCCCGTGACTGATCGACAGAGCGGCGGAGCGCCTCTTGCTCCTGCAACTTGTAACGGCGATCTTGCTCAATGTACCCAATACGATTCTCCAAATCGTAGAGCCGCTGCTGCTCCGTCGACAAACGCGTGTCGAGCTCGGTCAGGGACAACCGCCCGGCCTCTAGCCGTGTGTCGTGGCCGGCGACCTTCTGACGAAGCCCTTCGACGTTCTCTCCCAATTCAGCGCAACGGTGCTCGAGCACCCTCCCGGTCGCGCGTAGCTCCAAATCGCGGTGACTCGCCATCCACAGTTCGAGATCGCTCTGTTCGCCGCGGTACCGTTTGTATCGCTCTGCCTTTTGCGCCTGACGCCTCAGCACACCCAACCGAGAGTCAAGCTCCCGGATCACATCGGCCACACGAAGCAGATTCTGCTCAGTTTGCGCGATTTTCCGCTCCGCGGTGATCTTTTGGACTTTAAATCTAGTGATACCCGCGGCCTCGTCGATGACCTGCCGCCGCGTCTCCGGCTTGGAGGTCACAATTTGGCCAACTCTCCCCTGCTCGATGATCGAGTATCCCTTGGTGCCAATTCCGGTTCCGGCTAGCAGATCATTGATGTCGCGCAGACGACAAGGGACGCGGTTGATGAGGTACTCGCTTGTGCCATCGCTGAACAAACGGCGGGTGACACCGATCTCTGCGAACTTCAGATACGCACTCGGCGAATCGCCATCGTTCTCAAAGGTTAATGTAACCTCCGCCATCCCCGCAGGTCCACGCGTCGCACAACCCGAAAAAATCACATCGGACATGCCGCTGCCGCGAAGGTGTTTTGCGCGCTGCTCTCCGAGACACCAGCGCATCGCATCGACGATGTTCGACTTTCCACAGCCGTTCGGGCCCAAAATCGCGGTGATACGATCATCGAGCACCACAACTTGCTTGTCAGCAAAGGACTTGAACCCGAGGACCTCAATCTTCTTAATTCGCATTCGCTCCGCCGTGTCCGCGCCGCTTCACACGCGATCTCCAGCCGATCTCCGGCCGAGTCGATGAGATACTGCGCACCTGAGTTAGCATCGGCTCGGTCACGCGAAAAGGGTCGCTTGGCGATCTCTCCCTCTACGACGAGATCCCATAAACGACGCTGAATCAACCCACTGGAGGCGATCCCGGGGATCTCCATGGCGATACGTGGACCCGGGCCTCAATCGATAAAGATCCTTCGAGATCTCCTCCAGAGATCTCGAAGGTGCAATCTCCTATTTGACGACCGAGCATCCTGATGGCCTACTCTCCGCGAGGTTCAGCCCCTGACCGGACTTACTATTGCCCTCGTCGTCATTCTCGCCCTCCTCGGCGGTTTTCTTGTCTTGCGCCCAAAGCGCAAAACACTTCCGCCCAAAGCAGATGCGGCACTACCGGCCGCTATCCCTGAAGAGTCCCCGAAGGGCACGGACAGGCGCACTCCACCTGGCACCCCCTCGGAGCCGACTTCTCGACCTCCAGAGCCCGAGAGCGAGCGAATCCGCCGGGGACTCGGCCGAACGCGGCGCGGATTTGTCGCCCGCCTCTCCGACATCTTTCGGGGCCATCCCCAGGTCGACGAGCAACTCAAGAACGACGTCGAAGAAATTCTTCTTACTGCCGACATCGGAGCGCGAACGGCCGAGAACCTGCTCACGCGGGTGACCGAGGTGCTGGACCGGCAAGAGGTCGCGGACCCCGACGTCGTATGGTCCGCGATCCGCGCCTACGCACTCGAGATCCTCGAAGTCGAAGCCCCTCCTCTGCTCTACGACGTAGAACCCCTCCCTCACGTCACGCTGATGATCGGCGTCAATGGGGTGGGCAAAACAACCACACTCGGGAAACTTGCGGCCCGCCACGCCGCGCAGGGCCGCAAGGTCTTGCTCGTCGCCGGTGATACTTTTAGGGCCGCGGCGAGCGAGCAACTCGAGATCTGGGCCGAACGCAGCGGCGTCGACATTCATCGCGGCAAACCTGGCGCGGATCCCTCGGCAGTGATCTTCGATGGTATCCAACGCGGACGAGATGACGGATACGACGTGGTCCTGTGCGACACCGCGGGCCGCCTCCACACCCGCAAGGAGCTGATGGCGGAACTCGAGAAAATTCGAAGAACCGCGAACAAGGCCCTCTCGAGAGGTAGAGATCCTGTCGATGTCCATGACACCTTTTTGGTACTCGACGCGACGATCGGCCAAAACGCTCTGGCTCAGGCCGCCCTTTTCAAGGAGAGCATGGACATCAGCGGCCTCGTGCTCACAAAACTCGACGGCACCGCGAAGGGGGGGGTTGTTCTGGGCGTCTGCCATGAACTCACGGTTCCTATTCGGTATATCGGGATTGGTGAGGCCGTCAGCGACCTCCGCGAATTCGATGCTGCAGCGTTTTGCGACGCGCTTTTTTCGCCCTCCGACACTTCCCCCTCTCGACCGGCTTAGAGCCGCTGAACCCACTCCGATTGCCACACGATCTCAAGATTACTGGGTTATCGAGGACAGATTTGGTGTGCTACCAAACCTCGCGGCAGGGACAGGAATAAAATCCCTTGAATTCCGCCGGATTAACTAGGATAACCGCCCGCAGTGGGCCACATCGGCCACCAGTTGTGACGGGGCTTACCGTATGACACCGTCCGACGCGAAGATCAGACCCTGCCCCTTGCAGAACCAGCTTCGTCTACGTTTCTTCCGGGTATTCCGCCCAACACCCTCTGTTTTTCCTACTGCTCCGAGGTCCCTCTCGAGGTGAGCATGCGACGACTCTTCATTGGCTCAGCACCATTCCTGGCAGTCTGTGCCCTCTCATTTCCGGCCCAAGCCTTTCAGCCGCCCGCGGACGACGAGGACGACCTTGTCCTTGAGGACGAGGACGAGATGAACGCCGTCCCCGCGCCGCCCGCAGGTGGCGCCGAGGGCGATGCTAAGGTTGACACAAATTTTCTCGACGACCCCTCCGAGGCCACCTCTGAAGTTGGTGGAACGACAGGCGGATCCGACGACGGAAACGTACCCAAAGTCACGGAAGAGCAGCAGCGGGAGATGGATGAACGAGACATCACCATCGTCCAGCAGCAAGCTTTCCTGAATGTGTACAATGCTCGGGACCCCGAAACGGGGAAACAGGCGCGTGTCCATCGGTTCGAACTGATGCCCCAAATTGGGCTCAGCGTGAACGACGCATTCGTTCGGCATTTCACAGCTGGGGCTGAATTCAACTACTGGCTCACAAACCGGATGGCGATCGGTGTCAACGCCAACGCCTTCTTTGGAGCGAAAACCCCGAACTACGACCGCATTCGGTTTCAGGACGGGCTTCTACTCACGGCCAACAAATATCTGTGGCAAGCGAGCCTTGCTTGGCTCTACGAACCCTTCTACGGAAAAATTGCGCTGTTTAACAAGGCTTTGTTGCATTGGGAAGCCTACGTACAGCTTGGTGGTGGTGTGATTCACACCAAGACAATCCCGCGTTTTGCCTCTGTGCATGATCCCTTCGACAACATCCTAGGTCAGGCCAATATCGCCATTGGCAGCCGCTACTATGTGAAGGGCCTGGATTTCATGTCTTTCAACTTTGGGGTGCGCACCTGGGGCTTCTTCGACGTGTACGAGCCTCAAGAACGCGGTGTAGCCTCAGGCGCTGCCGCCGGCTCAGGGGCAAGCAATGTCGTGATCGACAATCCTGCGCTAAACGATCCCGAAGCCGCAAAAAAGTGGTCGAAGGAAAATTCAGATATGGGCGACCGTCTCGCATTCAACACTGTATTTTTCGTGGGCGTCAGCTTCTATCTCCCTCCTGCTTTCGAGTACTCCACCCGCCGCTAAACGACCATGACGACCAAGCTCAAGCTCACACTCGTGGCCGCGGGCATCTGCGGCGCCGGACTCATGCTCCCGAACATCGCCCAGGCTAAGAAGCCCGGTGTACTCGTGGGGAAACCTATCGTTGTGGACAAGCTTCAACTGCGCAAGCTTCGTCTCCAGGTTACACCCCAAATCGGGATGAGCCTATCGCAGCCCTACGTACACAAGGGTTTCGCCGGCGCGAAGATTCGCTTCGACTTCAACGATTGGCTGGGTGTACGCGGGAAATTCGACTACGCGGTCATCAGCCTTGAAAGCAAACTGCTTGAGGCCTTGAACGACCCCGGAGGTCTCCCCTGCGCACAAACAAGTGGTGGCGATGTGGACTGCGGGAGCTCGGCCGCGATGTTTCGGCCCGACGATCAATCGCTGAATCCCGCCCCCTTGCGCCACGACATGCAGGCGGGCCTAACCTCCGTACAGTGGCAGTCCAGCTTTGGTCTGGCGTTCACGCCCTTTGCAGGTAAACTCGGCCTCTTTTCATCTATCTTCACGGAGTACGATATCTATCTTTTTGGTGGGATCGGCATGAATAGCTGGGAGCAGGAGTACGGCGGTGTAAAAAGCACCTCCGAACGACTTGGGATCGAGAACTACGACGATCCCAACGGCAGCAACTATTGCGTCGATTCCAACGGCAAGCAGAACGACGAATGCTTGCTCCATCCAGTGCTCGCGGATACTGGTGTTCGTGTCGGCGCCAGTTTCGGTGGCGGTCTTCATCTTTTCTTGACCGATTGGGCCGCGCTCAATCTAGAAGTTGAGAACGTGATGGTGGCGCAGAACGATCCAGGGCTGAATGGAACGATCTCCGATGTTCCACCGAGAGTTGAAAACAAGTCCTCCCGGTCCGGCGGAGACCGCGTGTTACGTCACAATGTGACCTTCAATCTTGGTATCACATTCTACATTCCCCCACGGGCGAAGAGAAGCCGGATCAAACGCAATTAGTGACGCGCTAGCGTCCATACATAAGGGTGGGACCGAGCATGCTTGGCCCACCCTTTTTCGTTAAGCGCCAGAAATGATCCCGGCTAGCAGCCAGTTTCCCACTTTTCGAGGCAAGCGCACATGCCTTGCTCATCGAGAGGTGAGCATTGGTCTTCTTCACAGACCGATGCTTCGACACTAGAGTCCAGCAATACGACCTTGTAGTACGCCAGGGCACTCTGATTCTGCCCGCCATCTTCAAGATAGTAGGTCCACATGCAGTTGTTGGTCACATCCAGCAGCACGTCTGGAACAAGAAATTCACCTTGGTCGACGTAGGTAAAGTAGCCGCGCTCGGTGACCTTCTCAAACAACGTCACTTGAGTCCCCGTGTTCGCCGCCGAGTGCGGAACTCGGCCATCAACATCCACCTGTACCCACGGGTCGTCTATATAGGATGGCGGTGGAAGCGGAATTGTTAACCCACGGAAGCTTGGGACATCTCCGAGGCTGAACGGGTTTACTTCATTGCAACCGACAAGAGTCGGGACGAGACAAGCGACGGTTAGCACGGATGCTGAGAAGATAGCCCGGTGCTTGGCCCGATGTATAACGGCGCGGATATTGGATTTTCGGGTCACGGCGTACTCCAGCTAGTGTTACAGGCCGACAAGGCGGCCCCAAGTACCGATGCAAGTGTAGCACCAACATGAATATCGAGTATTTTCAGCGGAAACCGTCGACTCGGGACAACCGAGTTTACATTGCGCCACCGCTGAGCCAACACTGTTGACCCCCTCCACTCACAAGCGCCCAGAGTCATGGATTCGCACCTCCAGTCTGTCATCATTGCTCATCCGCCTCTCTGTTAAGCCGTCGTAACTTCTTTTGTAGACCGTAGCGACTGAGCCCCAAGAGACCCGAAGCCTGAGTTTGGTTCCCACCGGTGCGGTGAAGTGCCCGTGCGATGACCTCTCGCTCAAGGCGCTCGACACGAGGACGGAGTTCAAGATTGTCAGGATCATCCGCCTCCCCATCGATTGCGACAATCGCCGAACCGAGATCTTCGACTTGAACATGCTCCTCGACCAAAGCGACCCATCTTCGAATTTCGTTTTCAAGCTCCCGAATATTTCCCGGCCATGGATAGCGTGTAAGTCTTCGCATCGCAGCTGCACTCACCGTCAGATGCTCTCCACGATGAAGACTAAGAAAATGGTGCACTAGATCTGAGATATCTTCGCGTCTATCACGCAACGTGGGTACAACAATCTTGACCACGTGGATACGGTAGTAAAGATCCTCACGGAACTGGCCATTCTCCACCAAGACTTCAAGATCTCTATTGCTCGCAGCGATGAGTCGAACATCAATGGTACGCGAACGATTTTCGCCGACCCGCCGAACTTCTCCCTCTTGTAAGACCCGCAGTAACTTTGTCTGCATGGCGGCGCTCATCTCGCCGATCTCATCGAGGAATATCGTCCCCCTGTCGGCGGCCTCGAAGAGCCCGCTTTTGGCGGTGGCTGCTCCCGTAAATGCGCCTCGTGCATGGCCAAAGAGTACGCTCTCCAATAAAGTTTCAGGAATCGCCCCACAATTTTCAGCGATAAAGGGCCGAGTTGCTCGGGGGCCGGCATCGTGAATGGCCTTCGCCACCAGTTCTTTCCCTGTTCCAGATTCGCCATGAATCACAACGGGAACCGTAGAGTCGGAGAGCCTGTCGACAAGCCGAAATATTCTCTGCATCTCGGGCGATGAACCGACCATTCCTCGGTAGTTTCGGCGCTCTGGAGTCTTGCGACGAACCTCCTCTCGCAAGCCCTGAACCTCGCGATCACGGGCCTCAAGCAGCGCCGTGAGTTCTCCCTGCTGCGTCGCCAATTGGCGGGCCTGCTTTCGCACCGCCTCCAAAGCCTGGCTATGGGCAACACCTAGAGCCGCAAGCTCAGCAAAATCCTCCAGCCTCGCTAGGTCATTCTCGTCAAAAGCACCCCGGCGAAGACGATGATCGACATAGGCTGCGCCCAGAACTTTTCCACGAAAACACAGAGGCACGGCAAGAACTGAGCGCAGGTTAAGATGGCTGATCGATCGAGATTGATCAAATCGGTCGTCGGCGGTCGCATCCACGGAGATAAGCGGCACCCCATCTTTCCGTACACGCTCCAATATCGATCGAGAATAGTGAACACCATCGCCATGATCCGAAAACTCGCGCGCGACCTCAACCCGTTCCTCGCCCTCCCCCACGGAAACGACGCCGCGCTCGGCATCTGTCAGCTCCATCATGGCTTCGACCAACTGCTCGAGAAGTCTTTCCACTTGGTCTTCTCGACTGATCCTTCGAAACACTCGAATCAGCCGCTGCGCCTCGAAATCAGGCACCGAAGAAACACTGTCTTGGCGAGGGGCACTCGCCCGATCTTCCAGTTCCGCATTCGCGGAGTCCTTCTCGAGGCTTCGAACGAGGGCACTCAGCGACTCGGAGTCCCCTGATTCCGTGAGCAAGCTGCTACGAACGGCGTCGCTATCGAGATTCGTGGTCTTAGACATGATTAGATCCAGGGTTCGAAGTTGGCGAATCGCTACCGAAATGCACAAGTGATGCTTCGCGGAAAACTCCCGCTGCAACGCAGACAACAGACCGCGATCGTAAAACCACGCCATCAAGACCTCGCCGCGCGCGATCAATTGTGTCGGTCCTGGCAGACGGGCCAAAGCCCGGGTCGCGGCACCGATCGCTTCCCCGGGAGACGCTTGAGCGAGTTCCTCAAGACATAACGCAAGATTGAGCCCAACATCACCGTCATTGAGATCGATGCAGCGACGACTGAACTCGAGCAAAGATCGCGCGCGGCTTGAATCCCCACCTTGCCGGGCGCACACGGTAGCCCGCAACCACGCATCTCCGGCTTCTCGGCGTGCCCCCGCCTTTTCCAACAGGGTCGCCGCATCGACCATCTGGTTCTGCACCTTCCGCAGACACCCGAGCGACCGGTCCTTGCCAAGTCCTGCCAGCGCAAGTTCGGCATCAATCCGAACCAAGCGTCCTTCGTCGATCGGGGTCATCGCCCCCGAAGTGACACAGAGAGTTCGCACAAATGCGGCGTAACCCACTCCCTCTTCGAGGCTTCTCGACAAGCACAGACACTGGACAAGATTAAAGAGCGCGGCCGGTAAATTTTGTACCAGGCCAATCGCAGTAAGCCCGCGAATGGCCAAACGTCCGCGGCGAAGCGCCTCCGCAAGTTCGCCCATTTGATAGGCCACTCCGGCAAAACTCGCCTCTAGCAAAACTCGGCCACGAGACTCCCCCGCCCGAGAAAAGGCATCGCCCGCGCGACGATAGAGGTCAAGAGCGGCCACCCCCTCGCCGTGCGCGTGGGCCAAATTTGCTAGCAACTGATAGATACGAGCCCTTAGACTCTCTGACTCCCGGTCGTGCACACCACCCAAGACATCCAGCGCACGGCACAAAAAACCATCGGCCTCGGAGCTTCCGCATCGCATCGCCGCGAATCCACCCCAAAGAAACGCGCACGAAAAATCTCGTGCACGCTCGGCATCAACGACTTCTCCACCCTCGCAAGCGTCTCGCCAATGTTGGGCCTCCACCCATGCCGGTCCGGCATCGCCACCGTCGACCATCGCCCGCCAGCGAAGGCCATACTCCCACCCTCGACGGGGCGAGCCCAGCAACTCCATCGATTCGTCATTTCGCCCGAGATGCTGCAGCGCGCGCGCCCGAAACACCCCAAGATCAAGATCGCTGCGTCTCTCACTCAACTGCAACACTGCGACACTCGATCCGACTCGAACGAGTTCGTCCATCACCACTTCTAAGGCTCCAACACTCAGATCATCCAACCAGGATGCCGCGTCGCTTTCGAGCATCTCGAGCAACCTCGTGGGAAACTCTTCAGACCCCTTACCCTCTCGAAGTTCAAAAAGTCGTGCTTCGAGAGCTGGAAGATCCTGCGCATCAAGGGCAAGCCCAAAACAAATCGCCTGCTCACACTCATTTCGACCATCGCGGAAAGTTTGAGCCGTCTCGCGCAGTTCTTCATTGGTGAAAGTTTCGCGAGCCTTCGCCAGAGCCCAAAGCTGAGGGCGACCTCTGAACAAAAGATTCGCGTCGATGCGCTCTCGAAGCTCTGCCGCCCCCGTCCACTCCAACTCGAGTAGATAGTATGCTTGCTGCGGCGACAGCCCGCGATGCCCTCCGCTACCCATCGCGGCCACAATTCGCGCCGATGATGGTTCCTCAAGCCTCGCTGCGGCCGAAGCCTCGATGGCTCTCAACAAGGTCGATGGCCACCCGCCACTGACGTCCAAAAATGCTGTGATCCAGGCATCGATATCCCCCCCCTCCAGCACTCCGACAAGAGCTTCCCTAACCTCATCCCTCGTCCACGGGCGGACGTGGATCACCCACACATTCGCGGACCCCATGTCCTCGAGATGCCCCGCGATCTTTTGATCGACAGAGACAACAAGTGTTCCTACGCCATGCCCCGCCCCCTCGGCGAGAATCGTCGCTCGGATCTGAGCTTGGATCAGCGACTCCGGCCAAACCAATTCATCGCCCACCCCAACGATCGAGTCGGCTCCCTCCAGCCATCCTTCGATCCAAGAGCTTGCGGTCTCGTCGAGAGAAATCGCCAGATTTTCGCCCCCGCACAGCGCGACCTCGGGTCCCGTCTCAATCTGACTCTGGACACACTGAATTATTTCTTCAACCACACGACCACGACCACAGCCTGGCGCACCTGCGATCGCTACCAGCCCGGGGCGTTTTTTCTTTCCGGCGACGATCGCTCCCACAGCAGGGCCAACATCTCCCCCGCGATAAGGCCAACGGCTTGGCGGCCACCAGCGAAGCCGCGAACTCTGGCGCCCACCAATCGCCCCGGCATCTCGCAGCTGCTCCAAGAATGAGCCGACCTCCGGTCCATGGACAGCTCGGGCTTCCGCACACGGGTCCAGCAATCTGACCAGCAAATTTTTTAGCGAGACCGAAATTGTCCGGCTCGATTGGGCCTCGAGTTCGACGATACGCGACCGAACCTGAGTTCGATCCCGCACCCTCACAAGACTCTCAGGCGAGACCCAGGGAAGGAGGCCGAATAGCCGCAGGCAACAGAGACAACCCAACGAGAAAAAGTCCGCGGCAGGCCCGCCGCCCCCTGCAAGCACCTCGGGTGCCAAGTATCCCGGGGTTCCAGATCCGAGGCTGCCAAGCAGGCCGAGGTCGGTCAGAACCGCCTTCGAATCTTCGGTGATCACGACATTTGCAGCGCTAACATCGCCGTGATGAGTCCCGAGACGGTGGATCTCTTGGAGCGCATGAGCGACCCCCGCCATTTCATGCACGACCCGCGACTCTTCCACCGGACCGGGCACGAGAACCGTGCCGTCGATCCACCGAGTCACCAACCACTTTGGCGACTCCGCCGCCCCGCCGTGTGCCCCGCCGAGCCACTCCACAACCACGGGCAAGTGCGGGGACGCGCTCTTTCTCAAGAGCTGAAATGCACGATACAGCCGGCTTCCCCCGCGCTCAACTCGCTTCAAAACGACGCGGGATCCGGTCCCTTGCTCCTCGGCGTACCAGGTTCCCCCTTCACCGTCGCCGGCCAAGCGGGCCACGTTTATGTAGCGGCCAGGAAGACTGTCAACTAAGTTGCATTCCGAAGTGTCCATCGTCCAAGGACTAGACACTTCATAGCCCTATTCCAGACGGCCGTCACCTCAAAAAATCCTTTCGCTAACGACAGGCAACAAAGTTGTCTGTCGAACTACCAATGGGCCGCAATCGCCAATTCCGCGCGTAGTGAGTGCCCCTGCGATCCGTCGAAGACATTCGCGCGATAGGTGATCTGAGGACTCAACGTCACCTGTCTTGAGACCCAAAGATCGAGGCCCAAAGACCCACGACCTGTGAAGCCAACCTCAGACAACTCGGCGCGCGGCGGCTGGCGAAATACGATACCTGCGCCAACATCCAGCCATGGCTGAATGCGCCCTTCGCTCGGTAGGAAAAAACGAAACAATAGGAAGTCGAAAGCCGTGAGGTAGCCGCGGTGGTGGGTCTCAGGGCGGCTACCATCTGCATACGTAAATCGAGAAATTTCTTCGTCGTGGATTTGCCGCGACACGCTCGACCCGATACCCAGCCAATTGCTCACACGAAAGCCCAACTCGCCGCTACCACCAACCGCAACCAAATTTGTGGTGGCCGGCCGCGAACCGGCGAGGCTGCCTCCCACCGTGAGCCCGGCGGACAACCACCCCGTGCCTCGCCAGGGCCCAGGCCGAATCGTCGAAGGGTCGTCTCGCGCAGGAGACGCAGGAAGAGGTGCCTGCGCGAGCTGACCCACGGTCGCCGTCGCCATGCCGCCAGGAGCCGACTCGGACAGCATCGTCTCTTCGGATGACGCAAATGGCGCACTCGGAGGGGTAAGTTCGACTGGCACCGGAAATTCAGAGAGTGCAGAAGCCTTGGCCGACGCATCCGACGAGGTCGAATGTGCGGACAACACGCCCGCCGACAAGACGAGAAAAGCAGAGATACTGGTCGCAATACACATAGCGGTCATCGTCTGTGTCCCTGAAGAATACGATCGTCGAGAGAACTAAGAGGTTTTTGGCGCGACAGGCGCGCTCTCTCGAGGGCTTGTCGGGCTGCCGATTGGCGCTCGGGCTCATCTTCATTGCGCACAGCAAACTCCAAAAAGGCGACAGCATCGGGTCCGCCAAGCATTCCCAGAGCATCGTAGGTCCGATGCACCTGCCCGCCATCGCCCAAATGAAGATTGCGCAGAAGCGCGGGAACCTGCGCAGGGCCGCCGACAATCGCAATGGTTTCGATTGCCCCCAGCGCCACCATCGAATGCTCGCTCACCAGCAGCTGCTCGACTTCGTGGATGTACAAATCGCTGGGATGCAAGCGCAACCATTCGAGCACCAAACTCACAATTTCGGGATCTCGAGACCGCAGGAGCTCGTTGACCTGGCCGATCTCTCCCTTCACCAGATCGACGCGCGCCTCTAGAACTGCGGCTGCCCGCTTGACGGCATGCTCCAAATCTTGAGCCAAGGATTTTTCATCCTCGCGCGTCACCAGAACTGTGGCGTCAAATGCATCGGCCCCTACAGCACGCTCCAAGTCCGGCGGCGTGTCCACTCGAAGGTAGACCAACAGTCGCGCGGGCTCATGCGCCTCACCGGGCGGTAGTTCACCGTAAAAAATCTTCGCCTCAAGAACATCCTCGCCCGCCTCACCGACCACGTCAAATCGATCGACTCCGGCCAGGCCCCGCCGACATGCAGACCGGAGCCTGGCCGGAGCCTGCGCGGAGCCATCGCTCCTCTCCACAACCGCCGCCAAGTGAAGGGAATAGGCGCCCTCCTCTCGATCTCCCTCCGGTCTGCAGCCGAGGCTCACCGCAACTAGCGCCAGCCCGACCCGCAGGGCGCCCAAAATCGGGCGGGGAAAGGTCTGCCTCCGAATATGCATGCCATCACGAGTGTACGGCCACTGACGGTCTGGTGAAAGCCCAGGACCCCGTGACACCTCCTGGTTTCGCCAAGATCAGCTCCAGTCGAGATCCAAATCCGCCGATTCTGCGAACGTCGTGGCCCATGCTCGAGCCAATTTCTCAAGTTTAGGCGGCTCAAGACCTGGCACCAAATCGACAAGGCTCGCCATTTTCACGGTTGGCATGCCGCACGACACCAAGGCGCCAAACAAAGATTTGTCCACGTTGACGTTCATGGACATGCCCTGAACACAGACGCCACGGCTCACGTGAATACCGATGGACGCGACCTTCGTCTGGCCCTGCCAAACCCCGGGCTGGTCCATTCTAAATTGAATATCGGTGGCGCCGTAGCCTTCGAACAACCCGATCGTCACCTCTGCCATCCGAATGATGTGCGCCCGAATACGCCGATCGACACGAACGATCGGATAGACAACAAGCTGTCCGGGCGCATGGAGAGTCGCCTCGCCCCCCCGCGGGGTCTCGTGGACAGCCATACCCTTCGCCGCGAGGGCCTCGTTGTCCCAGAGCAAGTGTTCGCGCTCTCCACGCCGACCGAGTGTCACCGTCGCTGGATGTTCCACCAATAGTAGTGTCTGCGGGGCCGTTCCAGCCACGACGGCCTCTCGCAGATCAAGCTGGAGCTGCAAGCATTGTTCAAAATCCTTGCGCCCCAGCCACCGCCCGTGAAGCGTCTTAGGAGTCCAATCCACCGATCGACTCGATCAACGCTGCGTCCAATACGGGCACCTCAAAGCGAACACGCTCGATACCGATCGTGTTTTGTATCATCCAACGGGCCAAATCAGGGCCGTAAAGCACGCGTGCGTCGGAGCTCGAGGTGTCGACAGGATCCCCGAGCGAGAACACCAAGGAGGAACCACATGAATGACGCTCGGCCTCGCTCTCCCAGAGCTGAGCCTCTAGGGTTGTCTTGCGTGATGCGATCAAGACGAGCGTGCGCCCCTCTCCCTCTTCGGCCTCCGGATCGTCCACGATCAACTTACCCAAACCTCGTGTAAGAGGCAGAGTTCCTACCAGTCGATAGCCCTCGACGTTGAGGTACATTCGGACCAGGGCCTCAAGAGAGCGGGCACCAAGCGATTGCAACCATGTGAGCAGCTGCTCGCGCGTTTGTCGCTCCGTCTCGCGCAGGGCCGCGTGAAGTGCTTTCTCCGACTTGGAGGCAGGTTCGGGCACGCGACTGCTTTGAAGTTGGTAACGCGCGTCCCCGCGAATCGAAAAGCGTGATGAACGCCCCTTCGTCTGGACGTCGCTGAGGATAGCAGCGGTCACAGCGCGTTCTATTTCTGAGATTTCCCCACCAAGGAAGTCGTTGGCCGCAAGCGCCTCAGAGATTTGTCGCACATGCAGCGCCCTCGATCCGATCTCATCGAGCGCCGATGCCACGCGGTCAAGGATATCTTGCTGCTGGTTGTCACCGGCCGGAGTCAGTTGAGCCTCTCCCCAATCCACACGACGCCCGCGACGACGACGACGACGACGACGACGACCCGCCCGATCATCTTCGGAGACGGTATCGCGGTCTTTCGGACGACGTTCTCGCGGTTCTCGACGTGTCGAAACAACGGGCTCCGAACGAGCGCGCGCATGGCGTTCTCCGCCACTCGAAGAGCGCGCGCGCGAAGTCCTCGGGCGCTCTTTTTCTTCCTCACCTTGGCTTTGCATTGCCTCAAGCTCTTCGCGCAGCTCCGGTCGCTCATCCGCCAAACGCGACATCGCGTTCGCCATCACAACGGCCACATCGGTCACGCCGTCGAGGCCCGAGCCCGTCGGCGCTTCGAAGCTGAGCTCCGAAACCGCCGCGTCGGACGCCGCCGCGGTCGGCGGGGCAGATCCCGCACCGCCTGATGCACCATCCTTCCCGACCTCCGGCGTGATATCGCCCGTCGTGTCGCCGGAAGCCGCACGCCTCGTACCGGCACGACTTCTTGTGGACTTCTTCCGGGTCGCTTTTTTTGCCGTTCGCCGTTTGGTGGCAGGCTTATCTTTGGAAGAGTCAGGATCAAGACTCTCATCTATCAGTCTTGAATTGCGAGGTTTTGTCACCACTTGATCATCGGTTGACTCCGACTGCGGTGGCGGTGGCGGTGCGGGCGGCTCCGGCAACTGGGCACCCGGGCGAATCGCATATACGCCGGGTTTCGTCCGAGAAAGAACTCCGTCAGCGCTCCCGCGCAAGGCCGAGGTCAAGCAGCTACGCATGGCGGCTTCGGGATCGCGCCCAACGTGTGAGAGCAGCTTTTTTTCAACGGCACGCTTCGCTATCTCCGAAAAATGGAGACCGTCGCTTTCGTGCCGGAGGATTTCGATGGCAGCTTCGAGAAAAGTCATATTGTCCCCCCTTGTTACAGGGTTGTGCTTTTGCTGGTTGTAGCAGCGGCTCCCGCACTTGGCGGGAATCTGCTGAGCGCGTTACCCGGGATCGGGAATGCTCGGCCATACTATCCAAAAATTTGGAGGTCTTTGGCAAGTCCTGTAACGCGCGAATCATGGGAAAGCTCGAAATCGGAGTCGTCGTCACCGCAAACCAGGTCGGTTCCCGGGATGCCGAGGGCGGAAACTATCGGCTTGACCCCGACGCTCTCGACCTCGCATCGGGCATTCAACTCGTCAAGATCATTAACAAATTTGGATTCGAGGCGACCCTTCTGGAGGCTGCAAACCTCGACCGGCGTCTGCGCGATCGCCCCATCGATGCCTGTTTTCTTGCCCTCCACGGCCCCGTGGGTGGACGTGGACATATTCAGGCGATCTTGGCTCACCACGGGGTCCCCTTCGCGGGTCCCCCCGCAGATGTCGTCTCGCTGGCGTACGACAAGGTCCGCTCTCGACAACTTCTTGCGTTCCACAATCTTCCCGTACCGGCTTCCGTCGCCCTTGGAGACAAGGAGATCGACGGCCGGGCCCTCGAGCTGCTCGGCTGGCCCTGCGTCGTCAAGCCACGACGTGGCTCACGGGGAGCAGGGGTCCAAGAGGTCGCATCGCTGGCAGAAGTCGCGGACGCTGTGGACGAGGCCTTGCTCGTCGACACAGAGCTTGTCCTTGAACGAGCCATTCGAGGACCCGAATTTCAGGTGGTTCTCGTCGGAGACCGGGTCCTGGGCACCATGCAGATCCATCGCGATGCGACCGGTGAAGCGATGCAATGTCCACCCGATCTCTCGCGCGGTCGCCTTGACGGTATCCACAATCTAGCCCGACGGGCCTCCCGGGCGCTTGGGGTCGATCGCTGGATCGCACGCGTCGACATTCTCTTGTCGCCCCGGCACAACGAAGTCGTACTCGAGGTCGAGCCTCTGCCTCCGATGCACGCAAAAGGCACCGTCGCACGCGTCGCACGCGCCTACGGCACCAGCTTGGATGCTTTGGTGGCCGAGCAGATGGCGACGTTAATGAAACATATCGACGCACGGAGCGACACTCACCACGCGGCACTTCAATAGTTGCCAGCCGCCCGGCGGCCTCCCCCCCCTCTTTCAAGATGCCTCGCCAACGACCCAAGAAGCGAACAACTTCCTCACGTCCGCGGTCACCCTCGTCCCCCTGGCTATCGGCGTGGCCAACGGCCGGACTCCTTATTCTCGCCGCCACGGCCCCCATCCTTGCCGAAACCCACGCCCAACGTCGTCTTGGCCAGCACCTCTACGACGCGCCTTCGCCATCGTGGGCGACCGTCCTCCTCGGCCAAACATCGGTCGACATCGACGTCACCGGTCTCCACGTAGGCACGATTTTCCGACAGGTAGGGACTCTGCATATCTCCGCCGATGCCCTCGATTTCGGGATCAATCACGGCGGAATCCAAGTCCTCGTACACAAACTACGTGTAAAACCGACCGGCGGATTTTCCGCAGATCGTTCTCAGGCACCCGCCGCCGAATCGTCGCCCGCAGTCGGCCACGGACCCGACAACAACCCCTCGATGCGGACTCGCGTCGAATCCATTTTACAGCGAATTCGGGGTATCCCGATCGAACTGCGGGTCCTCGACGATACACAAATAGAACTTCCGCAGCTTCGATCACTTGCCCTGACCTTTCGAAATTCAGCGATCCGCCTCCCCGGAGATGGCCGTATCCTGATTAACTTCGAAGCCAGTGCCTCGGACGCCGAGGCCACGCCCCTGCGCTCTCTGTTTGAGATCCAAATGGGTGACGATTCCCTCGATCGCGCCAAAATCTCGGGAACAGGCCACCTGCACCGACTGGGTCGATGGACTGTGGACGGTGAAATCGAACCAGCCCGCGCCCGACTTCGACTTCGGGGTAGCGACGGCGAACAAGCGTCCTTCGACATTGGCGCAAGACGAGGATCGGACCTTCGAGACCCCAACAAATTTCATCTAGAATTCGTAGATTTCCCCGCAGGAACCGCCTCGTGGATCGATCTCGACACTTCGTTGCCAGCCCAGACCTCCCTCAGTTTTGAGGGAGCGCGCGTCAATGGAAGCGCCGACCTGTTGCGAGGCCCAGAGTCGGTTCAATTCACTCTGCAGAACCTCCGGGTCGCCGGGCTCACGATCGAGAGCCCGTATTTGGCCCGCGAACCTCTAGAGCTCGGCGAACTGGTCATGAATGGCGAACTTGCCTTGGCGACCGCGGAACAGGAAATTTCCGGCGACATCCAAGTCTCGCACGACAGCGCTCAAATTTCAGTTCGTGGAAGCGCGAACGGGAGAGAGATCTTGATCGCTGCGCAATTGGCGCCAATCCAATGCCAGGCGCTGCTTGAGTCGGCTCCTAGGGGCCTCCTACCTGCGCTCGCCGGAATGGAACTCGAAGGGGAAATCGACGGATCACTCGACCTTCATTTCAACTTCGATGCGGTACGAAGTCATGCTGAGCGAGAAAAAGAACTCGGCGAAGAGCTGCCATCGCCGGGCAACCTCAACCTCCAGTTCCCCGTCCTTGAGCGATGTAGAATCGCGCGCGACGCCTCGGGTATCGACGCACGCTCCCTTGCAGGTCCCTATCGACACCGCTTTATCAGCGCCGAGGGGTCGCAGATCGAGCGCGTTCTCGCTCAAGGCGCTCGCGGTTTTGTCGCACTCGCAGGTGTACCCAATTTTGCCAAGGCGTTTGTAATCCTCGAGGACGCTCGCTTTTGGCGCCATGACGGCTTCGACCGCGCTCAGATGGAGCGCGCATTTTGGCACAACGTCGGCAGGGCCGGGTTCTCCCGCGGTGCCAGCACAATCTCACAACAAACCGCACGCAACCTGTGGCTAGGCGGTAACCGCTCGGTCGGACGCAAACTACAAGAGGCCCTGCTCGCCTCGCGTCTCGAATCTGAGCTGAGCAAGCAGCGAATCCTCGAACTTTACGTCAACGTGATCGAGCTAGGACCCAATATTCATGGCATCGCAGATGCCGCAGTCTATCATTTCGGAAAACGCGCACAAGATCTCTCGCTTCTCGAAGCGCTTCACATCGCCTCGCTCGCTCCCGCCCCCGTACGATACAGCCGACGTTGGTCGAGTGGGAACGTCGATGACAGTTGGATGACGGACCTCTACTACCAAGTTCGGCGCCTTCGGGTGCATGGCTGGATCAATCGAGCCACCGCTCGGCAGGCCCTGGATGAACAACTCGTTTTACGCGCCCACCCACCTGCGTCTGGTTGACGCACCCTTTGGGCTCCACATCTCCGATTTGGGGGGTGCAGGCCCCAGATGCACCTTGCCCACCGTCCAACCACTCCAAGAGCTTGACGTGAGCCGCTTGCAAGTCGTGAAATGGCTTGGTTGTCGCAAAGGAAAAATATTTTTAGAGACCCGGCCGCAGGCACCCCGCCACGGACAACGATCCGAGTCGCGCTAGCGCTGCCGCTCGAGCGTCAAGCGCAGCTTCTGGCTCTCTTAAAGCCCCTGACCTCAGTCGACCCCGACATCGCGCAGATCACCCTCAAACCCAACGAGCCACTGAACATCGACGAGTCTGTCGACGTTTGTTTTCTCACCATTTCGGACCTTCCCCGAGCCCGGGTGCCCGCGCGAACGTCTCTCATCTCGATTGGAGCTCCGGGAAGCGAGGACCCACTCGCTTCCCGGAGCTCCAATCACATCGACCACATCGATACCAACGAGCTGCTCGCGCCTGTCGTTTCTCGCTGCCTAATGTTCGCGGTCCAGCGAGCGCACGACCGCGCCGCATTAAACGAAGCGCACGCACGCCACGAACTTTCGCTCGCAGGTGCAAACGATGGCATGTGGGAGTGGAACCTCCGCACGAATCAGGTCGCGTATTCCAGTCGATGGATGGCGCTTCTTGGGCTCTCGGAGCAAGAGATTGAGGCTCGCCCCGAAGGATGGCTCGCGCGCGTTCACCCGGACGACATCGACGGCTTGCGTGCGAGCCTACGCGAGCACATCGACGGACGTTCTCCCGAACATGAATTCGAACATCGTATCCGTCTCAGCGATGGCACATTTCGCTGGGTGTCGAGCCACGCACTCGTACGACGCGCCCCCTCGGGCGAAGCGCTGTACATCGCCGGATCACTTACTGACGTGAGCCGGCGCAAACGCGCCGAGGCAAAATTACATCGCAACGTCCAGCACGACTCCCTCACCGGCCTTGCCAGCCGTTTGGCCCTCGTCGAGGAACTCGAAGGAGCGATCGATCGCGCGCGCGACGACCCCCGCTACCGCTACGTGCTGCTCTTCATTAATTTGAATCGATTCAAAATGGTGAATGACAGTATTGGCCTCGAATCCGGCGATCGCATGCTCGCCGAACTCGGGGCCCGCCTTCGCACCTGTGTTAAGATCAATGATCTCGTGTGTCGCTACGGCGGTGACGAATTTGCGATTCTCGTCGACAATCTCGACACGTGGGAGCAAGCCGAGGCTATTGCCGACACGATACACTCCGTGTTGAGCGAGAGTTTCGCTATCGACGGACACAATATTTTCACCACGGCGAGCATTGGTGTCGCAGTCGGCCTACCTAGCTACGATCGGACGGCCGACGTCATTCGTAATGCCGGCGTCGCCACCGGCCAGGCGAAACATGCGGGAGTCTCTCGAACATCATTTTTCAACTCCAACATGAGGGTCGACGCGGTTCACACACTACACCTTCAAAATGCTCTCCGCATGGCGGTCGACCGCCGCGAATTCGAGGTCTACTATCAACCGATCGTAAATATCCGAGATCGAGTACTGGCCGGTTTTGAGGCCCTTGTCCGCTGGCGACATCCCAGCCGTGGCATTGTTGGACCTTGCGAATTTATTCCGCTTGCCGAAGAGACCGGCCTCATCGTCCGGATCGGGCATTTCGTGCTCCGTGAAGCCTGTGCGCAGATGGCCACATGGAACCACAATCTTCCCGAGGGGGCCGACCTCAACATTAGCGTCAACCTCTCCGGGCGACAGCTTGAATCTCCAGCGTTGCTCGATGATATCGAAGGTATTCTCGCCGAGTCGACACTCGATCCGCATCACTTGCGACTTGAAATCACCGAAAGTACTCTGATCGACGATCCCGAGTCCGCAGAGCGCACGCTCCAACGGCTGCGGTCCATGGGAATTCGAATTTACATTGATGATTTTGGCACCGGCTATTCATCGTTGACCTACCTCCATCGTTTTTCTGTCGACGGTCTAAAGATCGACAAATCGTTCGTCGATATGCTCGGTCAACCCAACCGAAAGTCCGCGATCGTCCCAAGCATCGTGTCACTGGGTCACAATCTCGGAATGGGCGTTATCGCCGAAGGCGTCGAAACGAATCTGCAAGCCAACGCGCTCCAGGACATCTCGTGTATCGAGGGACAGGGCTACCTGTATTCTCGTCCCATTACAGGCCCCGATGCCACATGGATCATCAAAAATGGGCTGCCCGAGTCTCGCAACACTCCTGTCCCCCACGGGTCAACGCTCTACCTCGATCGACCGACCCGTGGAAAATAGGCCGTGACGCTCGCAGCCGTTCCCGATGCGGTCCAAGGCCTCGTAAATTCTATGCGCCAGACTATGAGTGTCTAGCCGCGCCAGACCATCTCAACGCTAACCGCGGCATATGGTTTTCGATCATGGCACTCACAATCCTTCTCGCAGAAGACGACCGAATCACCCTGTTGACCTATGCTCGAATCCTCTCGAGCCGCGGCCACATTGTGATCAAGGCCAATGATGGTCAACTCGCTCTTGAGATTCTTAAACAAAATCCTCATATCGATGCCTTGGTCACCGACGTCCAGATGCCTCGGGTGTCGGGCGACGAGCTCGTCAGCCGAGTTCGAGAAGAACTCAAGAACTACAGCACCCAGATCCTCGTAATCTCTGGGGTTGTTTCTGTCACCGATGGCGTCCGTCTCTTGGAACGTGGTGCCAACCGTTTCATGGTCAAACCCGTGCGCCCAAAAACTCTAATCGCAGAGATCGATCGGATGAACGAATGGGCCCAGTCGGGTGCCGTGGCCTGGCACGTCGAGACCGAAGACGAGCAGGCCCAAACCGGATAGTGCCACTGGGAAAGGGCGGGGCTACACTCCGGCGAAGAGTCGCGCGCCAAAGCTATCGCTTAGCCCCTCCTCTTCGAAAATAAATTGCGCTACCCGCGAGATGTCATATTCAACGCGCTTGAAGTTAAACAGACCCACGTCGCTATCGTAGACGGTGTAGCTCGCTCGCGGATCGTGGTCTCGAGGCTGCCCAACCGAACCGACAGAGATGATGTAGCGAAATTCTCGGTGGACCTCGAAATCCTTGGTGACGACCTCGTGGACTCGCTCCTTCGTGATAGCGAAGCTTTTGCACAGGTGCGAATGCCCCACAAACGTAACCTGGCCGAGATCATCCCAGATCGGAATACAAGTGGCAGCTTGCTCTGTGTTGAATATGTACTCGAATTCCTCGTGATCGAGCGGGGATCCGTGACAAAAATGGACATCCCCTTCTTGCTCTGCGTAGGGCAAGCCCTTCAGCCACTCAAGATTTTCAGCCGTCAGAACCCTATTATGGAGGTCCAACGCGTCACGAGCGGCTTCGTAATAGTAGCTATAGTCCATACGACCTGAGACCGCAGCATCATGGTTGCCCAATATCGCCACTGGAGCCACACTCCTGATGAGGTCACAACACTCATTTGGTTGCGGTCCATAGCCGACCGAGTCGCCAAGACAGACGAGCTTGTCGACTTTCTCTGCCTCAAATTCCCGTAGAACTGCCTCGAGGGCGGGTAAGTTGGCGTGCGTGTCCGAAAAAATCCCGTATCGCATCTTGTTTAGTCTTCTATCTTGTCAACCACATCGAACTCGGGTGCGGATATCGTTTCGTACGCAGCGTGAGCAAAACCGCGTACTGCAGTGTTCTCAACATCCAGCAATCTCCCACGAACTTGTGCACTCGCTGCGGCCACTTCATGCAGTGTAGCAAGGGCACGTTGGGCGGCTAGCGCGACTTCGGTCTCAGGTGCCGACGCGAGCGCTTCGACCGCATCTGCGGCCGACCCCGAACCGTCTACGCCGTCGCTGAGGCAGATTTCCGACATCGCCCAGGCCACCCTAGTCCGCAATTTTGCGGCCGGAACGGGGCCGTCCATCTGGCGCAGCAACGCGCACAAAGGCCCAAGCGCCCGTGAGCCAAAGGAGCCAAGAGCGCGAGCAAGGTCCACCCACGCTTTGCTCTCGTCGCGCCCTAGCGCGGCCACCAGCGGTCGCAAACATACAGGATCCCCTGCGAGCTCAAGCAAGATCGCCGCCGACTGCCGAACCTTGATGTCTTTCGAAGCCAGCTTTCCGACTAGAGGGGCTGTTGTGAGCGTCCCCATCTCGGCGAGGCTTGGTAACAATGCCAGCAGCTCTTCGCGAGAAAAGCCCTCAAGCACCGCAACGACCTGCTCCAGAGCTTCGACGTCGTTGCGTGACGCAAGTGCGCTAGTCGCCGCACCAAGCCGAGTCCCGGGGTCCGCCAACTCGCCGCGGAGTCTTTCGATGTTGCGTGGCGACGCTGAGGCGTGCGCCAATGTCGCAACTGAGACCCGCGGTCGCGTGCTGCGGCGATGGATCTCGCCCGAAGCCGAGCGGCTGCGATTGCCGTCGGAATACTCACCTCGACGGCGGTCCATATCGAGTCCGAGGGCCAGCGTGAGATCCGGTGGTCGCGGAAGGTTTTTCTGCTCGCACAGGTCGAGAATCCCCGACCATCGCGCACGTGCGATCTCAGGAGGGAGATCCGAATTTTCTTTCTGAGCTTTGAGACGGCCGGCGACGAGCATCTCCACATATTCGGTGAGATTCGAAACGAGCCCCGATCCAACGATGCGGCGCCAGAACCGGCGAGGGGCGACCAAGCCAAATTCTAGCGATGCTCGAAGAACGCGTGACCGTATCGCCTCGTATTCGTGGATCGCTAGCCCCTCGACCTCAAGCAACAGAGCGAGGTTCGTTTTTTGCGATGCTGCGTCAAGATGCTTAAGCGCGTCCTCGGTCTCTGCTGCTGAGATGAGATGCCGAAAATCCCCGGGGGAAATCCCAATTTCAGCCTCCGCCAAGCGCTCTCCACTCTCGCAGCGTCGAAGGTGTTCTTTTGCGTCCGCGAAAGCATTGTTCGAAAATTTCCCAGCCCCCAAGGCCGCTCGAGCGGACTCCAAGCAGAGCGCCGCGTTGCGTTCCAGTCCTCGACACTCAACGCTTCGCCTCACTGGGGTGTTGTTCGGTCCGCAATCGAGGACAAGCCCGATCCGAAACTCTCTCGAAAGCAATGAGAACGCGTGATTCACCGTTTCTTCGGCCACGTCAACGACCGCGTCGAGGATCGACAACTCACCGAGATACGAAGCGACCATCCGCACTCCGACGAGCGGATACCCATGCTCCCGCAGATGAACAGGCTGGGCATGAAGAACCGCCGCCCCCCAAAAGATCCGCCCATCCTCGTCGAGATGATGGTCGATGGTTACGAGCCCCCCCACGACGTCGAGCGACGTCACGTGGTTGCCGCGGCTCTCACCGCGAAATGACTCCTCTCGTCCTCCGCTCATGGCATGTGTGCGCGAAGCAAGTTGTGGAAAAATAACCTGGCCGACGGCTTGAGGAACGGCACTCGCTACCCGACCCGTTTTATCGCCCTCGTCGACAGTGGACGGTGAATTGAGGTCGCCGCCAACAGGAACGATCGATGGAATCGCCGTCGCCTTGGACCCCATGTTCCGAGCGCTCGCCGTCGCCACGTCGAAGTTCCACCGCGGCTGCCACATCCACGGCGGCAGCTCCCCGTGGCTCTCGAGATTTCGGCGGTTCGCTTGCTCAAGATGCAACTTCAAGGCTCCACCGAGGTCGACCCGCGCGGCCTCCTCAAGGTGCAAGATCGCTTGTTTCTGACGAGGAAGAATCTCCAGCCACCGACAAAAGATCTCGGCCTCCCTTGCGCAAACGCCACAGCGACCGCGCAGGGGGCCGCGCTCACGAACGCGATCCACTTCGAGAGGCGAAGCCTCTCCATCGATCCACCATCGGCGACAGACTGAAAACTGCGCCCCGCAATGACAGGCATAAGCCACCCTTTGGTCCCAGCCAAAGCCCCTATCCTCGTCCATCACGTGTGCTGACCATAGCCCTCGGTCGATCATGGTGTAAAGCTGGGGATGATGTCCACCTCGGATGAGCACGATCGTTGCGCCAATGGCGCGAAGCAGCCGTCGATTGACAGTCCTAGCCAGACGTTGGTCGACGGGCTGGCTAAGAACTTCACCCGACAAGTTGAACGGGCGCTCGATACGAAGCTCCGCGACGAGCCCAGCTCGTTGGCATTTGTGGACCACTACCTGACCCTGGCCAATGACGAAGATCGCGAGGCTATCGTCGCACTTCTCGCATCTGGGGCTGGCGCATGGTTCGGCGAGCTCGTGAGACGAGAGATAGGAGCCACGTGGATCGGCGATGGTACCGATCCACGTAAGTTGCGGCTCTTGCTCGAACCACAATTGATCCATTTTTCCCCCGTCGACCTCGCTTACGAGATCATCTTTTCCCGAGCGAACAGCGCAGTCGACAGCGAGCGCGAGATTGACGGGTCCTATCACCTGCGCAAGACCCCACTGCCGCCGCCCCCCGACTCTGAAGACCCGATCTCCACATCGGAGGAGGAGAGCTCCGATCCCCCACGATTCTCCGACCACGAGTGGGTCACGGCACGTCTGCAAGAGATGCCACAACTGCCTGTCGATCAGTTTGCAACGCTGACAGGCCGTTTCGAAACTCTTGAGCTAATTCTAACCCTAATCGCACAGAAGCACCTTGGGGAGGGCCGGACGCCCGTCTCGTACGGCCTTTCGGACTACGTAGAGCTTTTGGTCTCGGAGTCCGTATCCGTGAGCTAGGTCGTCGTCGAGCCCCAAAGCCATATCCGCCAATCCCGCGTCCTCACACCGCCTGTTCGATCCCCCTAATCTTGCGGTTCTCGAGGTCAGGACCCTGCACGATAGTCTGTCGTACTTTCGCCACGGAGCCGGGTCCTGCTGTTACAATCCCACGCAATGCCGGGTGACCAGGAAACGCGTTTGCATCAAGTTCTGCAGGCGCTCTCCAACACCCCCGCGGTCCAACGCCAGGCCCGTGCGGTCCTCGCATTTACCGCCGCACGCTGGACCCTCGCGCTCGGCCGCGAATCAGAGGCACTCCGACACTACAACTATGCCCTAGAGATGCATCCGGATCTTCGTCCAGCCATTCGCGCCATCTACCGGTTGTATGCACGTCGCGATGACGTCCGCAATGCGGTCATGTACCTCGACCAAGAAATTCGCGCGACCCGACACCCCCGCGAGGCCGCGGCGCTCTATCGGGAACGAGGCCAGCTCGTTGAACGCTACTTCAAGGATCCCGCGGCTGCCCAGCAATGTTACGAGGCCGCCCTTAAAGCGACCCCGAACGACCTCGCGGTCCTGCGTTCCGTCGAACGTATCACTCTCGCGCGCGGCGATGTCTTTGGGATGATCGGCAACCTCGAATCGCAACTCGAGGTTCTAAAGGACCCGGGTGCCGTCACCGGCGTCCTGCACGATCTCGCTCTCCTCGAAGGCCGCCACGGTGGAGACCTCACTCTCGCGCAGGACCTGCTGCTTGCGGCCCTAGACTCGACCCCAGAACATGTCGGCCTAATCAATGACCTTTTGCGAACCGCCGAGGTCTCCGGAGACCCCCGTGTGATCTTGCTCGCCTTGGAGGCCGAAATCGACACACGGAAAGGCGAGCGACGAGCGATGCCCTTGGCACGCGCCAGCCTCCTCCTACGAGAGCAGCGAGAACGTCCCGCAGCGGTCGCGCTCCTGCACGCCGCAGCGGTTGCCCAGCCAAACAACATCAGCTTGTGGCGAAGCCTCGAAGAACTCGCCATGTCAACAAGCGGCTACGAGATGGCCCTGCGTGCATGCATCGGCCAACTCCATGCGATCGGATCCGACGAACCTGCGACACGAGCAGAACTCTTCTATCGTATCGGCCGTCTCGCCATGATTCGACTGGATCGGGTCAGTGACGGTCTTTCTGCCATGCGCAAGGCTTTGCGACTCTTTCCCGGCCATGTCCCGGCGATCGAGGACACCGCACGATACCTGATCGACCACAGCCTCTGGGCACAATTGTTGGAGTTGCTCAAGCTCCAAATCTCAACTTCAAGCGAAGCGGGGCTTACCCCGGATGAGACCGCCCAGGCCTATCTCAGGACCGGCCAACTGCTGGAAGAACATCTCGGAGATCCTGGAAATGCCCGTCTTTACTACAGCGAAGCATCGAAGATTGCACCGCGCTATAGGCCGACGCGCGACCGCCTCGAACGCGTGCTGCACCTACTCGGAGACAGCGACGCACTTCAAGACTTCTACAGCGCAGAATTAGCGACCTCCGGGGCCGGCCCGCGTCGCACATTCTTATTGTCTGTGCTCAGTCAGCTCTACGGCACCGACGACGACCCCAAAAAAGCGATCTCGTACCTCGTCTCGCTACTCACGGATCTTCCAAAACACGTTCCTTCACTGCAGCGTCTTGCGCGTCTACTCGCTCGCTCGAAACGCACCGGAGATCTGCTACGAGTCACGGAGCAAGAGATCGGATTGACACCGATCCCACTTCGACGCGCCAAGTTACAACATCGAGCTGGCGAGCTCGCCCTCCAGCTCGGCGAGCGAGAACGAGCCCGCCGTTTTCTTCAGTCCGCGCTTGAGGCCGTCGATGACCACCGAGCCAGTATTTCTACCCTTGAGGCGATCATTCGCGAGGATGGCGACGCTGCAAGCCTACTCGGTCTACTCCGAAAAAGGCTCCTCTACGCAAATGACCCGATTCGTCAGGTCTCTCTCCGCCTGGAAATCTCGACGCTTCTGGCCAACGATTTGTCACGTCCGGAGGATGCATTCGAAGAGCTCACACAGCTGCTACAACAAACGCCAAATCACCTCCCAGGACTCTATGCCGCCGAAAATTTAGCGACTCGCCTCGAACGTTGGCCAGATCTCGTCCGGATCCTCGATCAACATATATCCAGCGTCCGCGGCCCAAGGACCCGAGCATTACTTCTGCATCGGGTGGCAAACATTCGCTGTCAACGGCTCGACGACAACGAGACCGCGATTCGTGATCTTGAACGATCCTTGGAGCTTTGGCCTCAACTCGGCGTGGCTCGTTCCCTCCTGTTGCGACTCTACGAGCGTCTCGGAAAGACCCACAAACTCCAAGCCTTTGCAGCCGCAGGGCTCACGTCTGAACGCGGCGCCGATGATCGACGGGCGATGGCTCTGCAACTTGCCGAGCTGACACCGCGTCCCGTCATCGCCCTTCAACATCTCGCAGCCGTCGCAGAGGCGCGCCCCGAAGACTTCATTACCCAGATCCGTCTCGCTCGAGCCGCTGCGGCCGCCGGCCGCCCCGCACGGGCAGCCGGCGCGCTCACTGCCGCGACCCAACGTTTTTCTCAACAGCTCGCCGCGGATACACCCTCGCTCCTCGCATGGCGCTACCGCGCCGCACGAGCCCACGAGTCGGCCTGCAATCTCGACGAAGCAGACAGCGGCTACGCAAGCATTTTGGACGTGGCCCCCACGCATGAACTCGCGCGACGAGGTCGACTCCGCGTAAAGCATCGCAAGCTGGACCGAGACGTCGCCGAGCAGGCAAGGGCCCTCGATAAAGCGAGAGCGCACGCCAACGATCCAGTCCACGAGGCCGCCTACGGGACGATCGCCGCGGAGATTCACGAACGCCGAGGCGATATCCCGACGGCGTTGAAGTTTGTCCGGGCGGCCTTAGCTGCCCGCGAAAACTACCCGCCCGCGCTACACTGCCAAGCGCGAGTGTTGGAGCGCCTTGGCGGCGAAGACAATGCCAACGAGGCGGTATCCACCCTCGAGACGCTCGCCGCCACCTTGAAGGTCGACCGACATCGAGTTCGTGCACTTTGCAGGGCCGGGAAGCTCGCGCTTCGAATCGCCCGCCCCAAAGGCGACAACACGCGGGCTTGGGGCCTTTTCGTCCGTGCCTTGGAGATCGATCCAGCGAATGAAGTGGCGTTTGTCGGGCTCGAACAATGTGCAGCAACCCACGGCAGTTCGGGCGCACCTCCGCTTCGATCCTGGATGAACAAACGAATCGCGGCCCTCGATCAAGCCGGTACCCTCGATCTCGACACGATACGAGCGAGTGCGCGCCTCGCAAGCGTGACCGACGGCGCCGGCCCGGCAGTCGCCCTCTTGGAGGAAAGCCTCAAGCGCTACCCAGACATCGTGCGTGAAGACGCGGGGTTCAGGAGCGACCTTGCTCAGGGGTACGCAAAGTTGGGCCGCTGGCCGGACGTGGTCCGTGAACTCGATCAGGCTCTACGGCACGAGCTATCTCCAGAGCGGTCCGCGGGATTACACTACTTTGCCGCCGACGCCAGCGAGCGCTCTGGAAACCCAAAATCTTCGCTGCCGCACTACCTTGCCGCGGCCCGAGGTCGTTTTTGCATCGCGCATGCGCTCCCCGCTGCCGCTCGTATAGCGGCAACACATTTCCCACCAGACCAGAGGATTGAGACGCTCAAACTGCTGGTGGAGTTGGGTGACAATGTCCAGCGATCTGGGGGACTTCGAGCACTTGCCGACCTATACCGTGGTCCGCTAAAAAAACCTGAGTGGGCCGTCGATCGCTTGCGTGATCTTCTTCACTTTGCACCGGAAAACCTTGACGTCGTCCAAGAACTTCATCGTTTACTCACAACCATGAAACGCGGCGATGAAGCCACGGCTTGCTTGCTCGCAGCGGTCGCGCATCTCCGGGCAAGCCTTCGCTTTCAGGGGCTTGGCAAGGGCGATGATGCTCCGGATCTTGAGCTCACGTCTCTGCTCGGCTTGCGGCGGCTGTTTGAGCTTCTCGGTGAATCGGACGGCGTTTATCTTACGACCACGATCCTTGAATCCATCGACGAGGCGCTCCCAGATTGCTCCCCGGGCGATCAACGCTCACGCGATGAACGAATGAACGATCCCTGGAACCTCCCCACAACTCAAGAAGGCCGTCCACTCGACGGCTTGATCGGCGATCTTCCAAACGCATCCGCGCTTCATGTGTTGCACGAAGGCGCTGCTCTGCTCAGCGACCTTCCCCCCCTTGAAGGTCACAACGGCGCGACCACGGCCCCGAAAGTTGACCTGCGGGATGCGCTTCCGAACAGCAGCGGAGTTGTGTTGGTCACGCGCGCGCTTGCTCGCTCGCTCGGGATTCCCACACCACCGGTTTTCATGGTTCCGGATTGCAAGCTCCCTGTCTATGCACGGCTTGAGGGAATTCCGGCCCTCATCGTTGACCGCCGCCTCAGCAGTACGCCCTTCTCACCGCGTTCCCGTGACCTCTTGGGTCGCGGGCTTCTACGACTCGCTACCGGCGGAGAACGAGTTCATCGCCAGTCGTCCCCATCGGTCCTACTCGGAGTGCTGTTCGGGCTGTGCGCCGGAACGAACACTGTGGTCCCCCCGAAGCCCGATTGGAAGATCGACACAAAAATCGTCGACCTTGTCTCGAGGATCGTACAAAAAAGGACTTCCCCTCCAAACCAAGCCGCCGACTTGGCCTCTGCGACCGCTCACTTTGCGGCGACAATGGGATCCTTCAACCCCGACACACTGGCCGAGACAGCCCTCATGGCCCAAGACAGAGCAGGAATCGTCTCCTCCGGCGACCCTCGCCCTGGGCTTCGTCGACTTCTGGGACAAGACCTTGATACGTCCTCCCCAACGTCCATGAAAAAAGCGCTGACGGGCCAGCGAGGGACCTCTTTGATAGGATATCTCCTGTCGGACGATCACCTCGGATTGCGCCGCGCACTCGGCTACGAAGTCGCATTGGAACTCAATGAAATTGACCTTGAGGAGCTTCCGGCATGAGCAGACAAAACGACCATTTCGCTGCGCCTTCCGCGGGCTCTCACGCGTTTGATCCGATCAGCATGGCCGACCCGAAGAACGGATCGGCCCCAAACCTGGCCGACAGCCCATCCGTCTTGTGGAATGCCTTTGGTCCTGGGCAGGCCCACAGTCAGCTCTCGAATTCCCTCATCAACAACAACGCAGAAAATTGGCAGACGCTGGCCGAAGAGTTCACCGCCGAGAGCCGTCTCGTCGCCGATCCCCAGCTCGCCGCCACGCTGATGGCCGAGGCGGGTCGAATCCTCGTGGACCGCCTTGGCCGCCAAGAGGAAGGCCATCTCCTGATGCGAAACAGCGAGAGTCCTGTCGCTGCAACAATGCTGGAAATGCGACCGATGCGAAGCGACAGCGTCGCGCAAGAATTGAAGAAGCTCGAAGCCCTCGCTCGGGACAAGAGCTCAGATTCCCAAATTCGCGCCGCCGCTTGGGTCGAATTTGGTCTCCAGTGCGAGGAGGGAATGGGTAATTCTGCTCGGGCACTCGAAGCCTTTCAGGAAGCCCTCGAGCTGATCCCGGATCACCCCGAAGCGCTCTTGCTCGCGTCCGAGGCGGCGACGCAAATCGGCGACAATTCGCTTGCGGTGCCCCTGATCCAAAAACGTCTCGCCGGGAGCCCTTCGTCACGAATGCAGGTGGCATTGTTGCTCGATCAGGCAGAGCTTGCGACCGACGACTCGCAGCGACGAGCGCTGACCCAACTCGCGCACGAGGCAGACCCCAGCGAGGAGACAGCCTTGCGCCGCCTCATCCGCCTGATGGACGGAACCGGCCAGCGTGCCACCCTCGGCAAGCTCTATCGCTCATTGGCGAAAATTTCTGAAGATCCGCTATCGACCAGCACGGCCCTCCATCTTGCCTTTTTAACACTGGCGGAGAGCGGCGAGCCAATCGATGATTTGGTACACGAACTGACCGCGCGCGGCGGCAAAGAGGAGAGCCCCGAGCTGTTGGCACCGCTCAGCGAAATCGCGCTGCACATCGAACAACGCATCGCGGCTGGAGACGCAGAAGGCCTCCCCAGCGACCTCGACATCTTGCACCAAGTCGCACAGAGCTTGGATGCGCCCCGCGAGCAGGCGCTGGTGCGTGAGAGGATTGCCCGTGCACGTCTCGCAAAACTGCAAAAGCTTGTTGGACCACACGGGGCCACACGAAGAGATTCCAATGAGCGAACGAGCCTCTCTGAAGAGGCCCTCTCGCTGTGCCTTGCACTTGAATCCGATCTTCAGTTCTGTCTCGTCCATCTGCCCGAGCACCGTTGGGCTCGAGAATGCCTCGCGGAGGTCTTGGACCTACGCGGAGATGTGTCTGGTCTAGTTTCCCACCTTCAAGGCTGGGGACACACTGAATCCGCCGGTCCCGATCGCGCGACGATCCTCCTGCGACTCGGCGACGCCCACGAGCGACTTCGCCGAGACCTCCCACGCGCCGCGGAGGTCTATGAACTTGCGGTCGCCGAAAACCCGGACGATCCCGGCTGCCTGCGGGCACTCGGCCGTGTCTACGAGAAGATGAGACGGTGGCCCCACGCCATCGCCACTTTACAGCGGCAGGCCCGAGAGAGCGACGATGCCACCGAACAGGTCGCCATCCTCCGGCGAATCGCCGGGATGGCTCAACACGAGCTCGAAGATGTCGATCTCACAATCGCCACCCTCGAGGAGATTGCCGACCTCGACCACGATGACCTCCTCGCGCTGTTTCAGCTGGCAGCCATGGCCCGAAGCAGCGAGCGAGTTCCTATCTTGGTAAAGACCCTAGAGCGACTTGTTCGCAGGCTCGACGACGACGTCGCACGAACCGCGATCTTGGTGGAGCTTGGCGAAGTGCTCGAGCTAAAGCTGAAACGGCGGAGCGCGGCCCGAGACGCCTACTCGCAAGCTTTGCTCCTTACCCCTGGCTATGCTCCTGCACTGCGATCTTTGGCAAGACTCCACCGCGACGACGGTGATCTCGAGGCACTTCTTCACCTCCACGAACCAAACATCGACACCGTCACGGACCCTGCACTCCTCGCGCTTAAGGCCGCGCGCGTATGTCTCGACGAAGTCGGCGACATCGAACGCGCGATCGAATATCTCCACAAGGCACACCAGCTAAACCCGGACCTTGTCCCGGCCCGTGAGGCGCTTCTTCAGCTGCTAACTGCGAATGGCAACATCAAGGCCGCTTACGACCTTTTGCGCGCACAAGACCTTCCGACTGCGGTTCCCCTGCTTGCGGACTATCACTACCGGCTCGGGTTACTCGCCGAGGCGCTGGCCCGAAAGCCAGTCTCTACGGGGACCTCGGAGGAGACCCCATCGGTCCTCCTTCACCACAACGCCGCTCTTCAACACTACCGATCCGCGCTGCTTGCGCAGCCTGAGCACGGTCTCGCCTTCGAGCGCTCCCGGCGAATCCTCGTCGCACATAACGACATCAACAATCTAACGCTTCTGCTTCAAGAACTCGCCACTCGAAGAAGCCGGTCCGAACGAGCCTCGATTCTCGTTCAGATCGCGCGTCTGCACGCGAGCCGCGGTCCGGAGGGATTGCGGTCCGCACGCGATAGCTACGAAGAAGCCGCAAGAGCAGCTCCTGGAGATCCGATCATACGCCGGGAATTCGAGGTGCTTCTTCGCCACATGAACGACACGGACACGCTCCCCGCGGTGTTTCTCCAGACCGTTCGTGGCTGCAAAGACACTCACTATCGGGCCACCCTATTGGTCGAGGCGACAGACATTCTTTTGGGGACAGGAAAAGCTGAGGACAGAACACTGGCGGGGTCCGCAACCTTAGAAGCGCTTCATGCAGACCCCGGCAACCCCTACGCCGTCCGCCACCTAGAGCGACTGCTCAGCGAGCCAGATCCACCACTCGCAGCCACCGATGCCGTCGGTGCCCGGGCGGTACGTGCTCAATCTGATGCCGAACGGGCGATCTTCTATTTGGAGAGCGCCGAGCTTCTGGAACGCGCGGGAGCGGTCGATCAAGCACGCCGCGCGTACCAGGCCGCGCAAAGCGCGATTCCCGGACTGGCCCCTGCCGAGATCGGTATGGAGGGCCTCTCCCGTATCTCTCAAGATCGCTCGCAGCCGCCCCCTCTCCAACACCCGACCCACCCCGTCTCGGTCCACACGCTCATGGCTGAGGCTCGCGAGGCCGCTCTCAAAGCCGGAGCCTCTGGATCCTCCGATGAAGGGGCGCGTGCGATCACTATCTTGAAGGGCATCTTGAAACGTGTCCCCAATCATCGCGACGCCATCGCCCTCGCCCGCGCCCTCGTCGAGCAATTGGCAGACCCGCGCCCTGCCATTGAACTCATCGCCCAGGTGCTACCACGCATTACCGACTCCGTCCTCCGCTATGAGTTGGGTCTCATACTGGGCGAACACACACCCCAACTCGACGACGCCGCCCGCTATCTGCGTGCAGCAACGCAAGCCCGTCCCGACGGGAAAGAGGCGCTGCAATCCCTCATCCGTTGTTATCGCCAGATGGGCCGCGACGCCGATGCTGCAGCCAGCACCGAACAGCTGCTCGAACTCTACGGTCCCAATGATCCATCGGCAATCGACCTGCGAATGGGCATCGCTGCCTTTCTTGGCCGGGTTCCCGAGTCGCTGGGGCGGGCCCTCGATCATGCTCGCGTCGTTCTCCGAGCACGGCCCAACGACCCGCGGGCGCTCAACCTCATGGCCGACCTTCTAGAGCGAAATCGTCAGCGCCTCGATGCCGCTCGTATCCTCTCGCGCCTATGTGACCTCGAACGCGATCGGGGACGCCTTCACGACCTTCACCTGCGGCGTGCACGCCTATTTGCGACATCTTCTGAGTACAAGTCAGAAGCGATTTCATCGGTGGAGAAGGCACTCTTCATTCGGCCCGGTCATCGAGAGTCCATCGGCCTTCTTGCAGCGTTGCTAAAACAGTCTGGGCAAATCGCTCGACTGAATGATTTTCTCCCCTCCATTCGCGGGGCATTCTCGGCGAACATCTCCCGCGGAGCCGTATCACTGCGGGACCTTAAGCTGCTGTCTCAAATCACGGTCGACGTCCGACCCGATCTCGCGCACATGGCGAGGGTCGCCAGCTATGCCCTCGACTCGACCTCTGTCCCTCCTCCCGACGGCCATCTCCGAATCGCGGGCAGCGTGGGACTTCGCGCGATGCTAACCAACACAGATCTTCGGCGGAGATTGTATGCGCCAGGCGAGCTCGCTGCCATTCACGTCTTGTTGCAGAGTATTAACCTAGTGCTTCCACGGATGACCGCGGAGTTTCCACTCTTTTCCGACCACGCCCTCGTACCCATCCCGGCTGGCTGCGATCCTGCAGGATTCTCAGTGTTGCTGAACCAATGGACCTCTGCCATCGACATCAGCGGCGTGATTCTCTCTGCTTCGGACGCCCACAATGCCTGTATGACCCTACCGGGAACACCACCCGAGATCAGAGTCGGAAACAACCTCTGGACGCAAGGTGAGCCCACCGCTTGGCGAGGGCTCGCCGCAATCGCGCTCGCTAGACACGCTTTTGGAGCCGCGATGTCGCGTGCGCTGCCGCCGATTGAAATGGACATCATGCTCGCGGCTTGTTTTGAGTGCGTGGGGGTATTCAATGCCATCACCGCGGATCCCGAACCCCGCCGGCTCCAAGAGCTTGCTGCGATCTTGAGCAAACAATTCCCCCGGAAGCAGCGAAAGGTCGTCGAGCAGGCCTGCAAATCGCTACGAGCCATCAATCTTATTCCCGGCGCGACGGCACGAGCCACCCTAGCGACGGACCTTCGCCTCGCCGCACTGTTCTCGGGCGACATTGCGGGAACATTGAGTGCCGCTTGCCTCTTGGATGGAGTGGCGGGGGGGAGCCTCAAACAACGAATGACACGCAGTGGATCCGCGCAAGGACTGCTCGTATTCGTATTGCACGACGACTTCCCTCGTCTTCGTAACCTGGTCGGCGCCTAGACTCTTACGACCCCGTTGCCCCCCCCCCCCCCGCGGTTCCTTCCCATGGAACAGTCGGTTCTTGCCCTGCGCTTTCGCCTTGTCGGCCAAGCCGCTAGAACATGGCTATCGTGCACGCTCATAAAACTGTACTTGACTACTGGTTTGGGGACTTCGATCGAGACTCGCTCGAATAAGCTCAGGCCCAAAGCCCTCTGTGGTGGGGGCATTCCCCCGCGACCGACGACCACATCAAGCGGGAGTTTGGGAATCTCCTCAACGCCGCTGAGCAAGGCAACCTCAATCAATGGTCTTCGACGGCGCAAGGCCGACTCGCGCTGGTAATCGTCCTCGACCAGTTTCCTCGAAACGTCCATCGGTCCACAGCCAAGGCCTTTGCCAACGACCCCCTCGCCCTCTCGCTCTCGATCGAAGCACTCGACAATAACGAACACCTTGAACTGGGGTTTTTCGAGAAAGTCTTTCTCTATCTCCCCTTCGAACACTCCGAGAGTCTCCCGCATCAAGAACGCTGTCTTGAACTCTTTCACGACCTCAAAACCTCCGCCCCCTCTGGCCTCCTGGACATGGGTATAAATTTTTTCGACTACGCCGTTCAACACCGGGACATCATCAAACGATTCGGCCGATTCCCTCACAGAAACGACTTTCTCCACCGACAAAGCACCCCCGCTGAAATCAATTTTTTGAGAACCCCCGGATCGTCCTTCTAGTGACTTCTCTATGCAGGACCCAACGCCGATGTCGTCTGGGACAAGAGACTCTGCTCTGCATTCACCTCGGCGAACCCGATCGCGCCTCAGGCGATCTATTTGTCGCGGGCCAAAACCGTGGTGTCGACCCGACCTCGCTGAGACTGAGGATCTCGTAGATGTCGTCAAACGTTACCCCATGGGAGCACTTCGCCCCAAAAAGACGTCGAACGGTTCTGATGTTCGCGAACCTCCGCCCGCGAACAACACCATTCTAATCTAGAACAACGAGTCCGCCCTACGCTCAAGGCGAACTGACGATTGCGAACACCTCGAATGACATGCCAAGCGTCGCTCGTCATGCAACGCTCTATCGCGGCGGTCGATCAAGAAAAAAACCTCTTACGACGGAGAACACCGACCATGGGGATTCAACGTCGACGGAGAATCGTTTGTCCACAAGGTCCCGTGCATTGAAATGAATGCACTCAACGTTGCGAGCCTCGAATCACTAGACCTCCGATCTTCGAGGCCTGTCGCAACGAGATGAGCGACAGGCAGCCGTGTCTCGATAGGCGGTAGCCGTCTACTCGCTTGCGGCGCCGTGGGTATGAGCCCCGCCCTTTGCGTGAGGGCAAGAGTCACAGGCCTCCCCATCGTTCACATGCGAACACTCGGCCCCTTCGCCTTGCGAATGGGCGCAGCGGTCGTTAGAGCCGTCTTTCCCGTGGGCGCAACCGTGTCCCTCCCCCTTCGCAGCGTGGGGACACGGGCCCTTGCCCTCGCAGTCTTGCTCTCCGTGATTCACCGCAAATGCGTCAAATTTCTTGACCTGTTCCGGCGTCAGGAGCTCGCGAATTTGAGCCTTCTGGCTATCCCGAATGCTCTTCTTTTCGGCATGCACATCCTTCATTTTCGCGTGTCCTTCGCCGCCCGTTGAGCCAACCGCACCTGCGCCTTCCTCCTTATGCGCAGTCTTCATTTCATCGTGCAACGTCCGCATCTGCTCGTGAATCGCTTTGAGTGCGGCTTCATTTTCGATGAAGATAGACTGCACCTTCTCTCGCTGCTCATCCGTGAGCCCGAATTTTTCTTGCAGGCCCTTCGCGCGCTGCTCAGGATCGCCATGGGCAAGATGTCCGCCCTTTCCGTGTGCTGAGCAACCTTCGTGGCCTGTCCCGGCCGGCGCAACGGCCTTCTCTACGGTCTCGGCGGCCCTCTCCACGGGAGCTTCCGTAGTTTCGCTGACGGCCGGACTTTTCTGCTCATCGCAGCCCACGCTCAGCAAACTCAACGAGGTCAATCCGAAACAAAGAAACAATTTATAGGTAAAATGAGAGAATTTGGACATCGTGAATCCCTAGTCATTGCCGCCGAGTCGCAAACCGGCGGGTCGTCGAGAATACAAATTAGAAAGCGCGGCTGCAAAGTCGCGTCCGCGTCACGGTAGTGCGATTGACCTGTGTGATCAAGCGCTCGCCGCTCACCACGCAACGACCTCTAAACGCGCACAAGGAACTCGATGCGAGGGTTCATCCGTTCGGTGCTGGAACCGCATCCCACGTCGCGCTTTGTCCGCATATTCCGGCGCATGCTGCCGACAGCTCCGGCAACCCCATAGGCTCCCCACGCACACAAAAGGTGCCCACCTCATTTCCAGGGCCCCACCAATAACAGGTTGGATTCGGTCCGCTATACCAAGCGACCGCACAGACGTGAAACAAGCCATCGACTTGATCGGGAGGCGTGTTGGGCGCGACATAGCGCGGAGAAGTCAGAACCGCATTCGAAAATCCGCCGGAATCCTCGATCGGCCACGAGAGCGCCTCGCGTGCAGTGGGCATTCTCCAATCATCATATCCCTCGAGCTCCAGATCGTCACAGTGCTCAAAAATTGGCGTCCAGCGATTCCCTTCTGCGTGCACGCTCTTGGTCCAGGCCAGGCAGGTCTCGTGATCCAACAGCACATCGTCTCCGATGGCCTCCACACCCGATCCCGGAGCGCATGGATTAAGGTCTCCGTCTCCGTCTCCGTCTCCGTCTCCGTCTCCGTCTCCGTCTCCGTCTCCGTCTCCGTCTCCGTCTCCGTCTCCGTCTCCGTCTCCGTCTCCGTCTCCGTCTCCGTCTCCGTCTCCGTCTCCG
>Ga0256845_1000107_pt1 | contig 73467 bp, 51 predicted proteins | sample RiftiametaG_FD_189101 | JGI IMG/M metagenome (GOLD analysis project Ga0256845, IMG submission 189101) | Tube worm associated microbial communities from hydrothermal vent at the East Pacific Rise, Pacific Ocean - Riftia | ecosystem: Host-associated > Annelida > Integument > Unclassified ...
ACGTGACGAATCGTAAATTTTTCGTCCCCTCTCCCACTAAATTGATGAGATGATATTTTCTTTCCTTTTCCAATCTCCGAATCTTCATCGAGCTCGCTCCGAAGACGCACAACCCGCTCTCCTATTTGAACGTCAATCTGTGCGCCCTCCAGCAAGCGATAAGAAAGAGTCCAATCGAATGCCCTTTCTGATTGTTTGCGCAACTCAACACTCGCACCGGACAAAGGCTGAAGGCGGGTCCGAATACCAGCATAACCAAAAACGCCATCCATCACTCGGGTGCGTTGAGCTGGTAGAATAGGGGTCTTACGAATTGTTCCGTAATGAGTGAGCCTTGCCGCCCCGTGGCGATAACTCTTAAGACCCAGCCGAACAAACCCTGGCCCCCCGCGCCGCACTTGCGCCTGTAGATGAGCCCGCACCCTCTGAGTTAGAAAGTCGGCCGCTACATGAGAATCTCCGAGCCAAAGAATGCGTACGGGCGTTTCTCTGCGCCCGTCGACCAAGTCGCCCAAGCTCTCATAAAATGAGTCGATTTTATCGAGACTTCGTGGAAACACCGTGGCTTTCACACCCCTCTCTGGCGCTGCCAGCGCTGAACCTTGTACTGCCACCCTCTCCGAAACAGGACGAGCGGAGCCCACTTGTAGTGCCTGCTCTCCGGAACTCGGAGAGTCTCCCTTTCTAGTCTTTTTCTTCCCCCCATGAGCCGAAGCCGCTTGCACCGGACGAGTCTTGGGCGAACAGGCTGTTTGTGGCAAGAGCATTGCTAGGGCCAGCGATACGGTAAGCCCAATCTTGATAGGAATATTCCTCATACGGCCCCAGAAGCAATTGACTCAGGAAAGAGCTTCGCCAAGAGGGCGTACTCATCTCTATCTAATAGATTAAAAAACGTCTTTTCCGCCTCCTCCCGGAGAAAAGGAAGAGACCAACCTCGCAGAGCACGCGCCCCACAAAACCGAGTGCGTGTTAAGGCCGCCCAAGCCCGGGCACCGCCAACGGCATCTCCCGCCGCCTGGGAGTGAGGACCACACAGCCATCCCGCAAACTGGCGATCTGTCAGGGGTTGTCGGTCAACTAGATGTGCCACCCCTGGCTGCGAAGAGTCACCCATTGCTATCAAAGCCTTTGCTGCTCGTAGGGTGGTCTCCCAGTAAATGGGTAGATCCGAATAGAGGTAACCCGCGTCGGGGGAAACATGCCGCAGCTCGTTGACGAGCGCAGCGAGGGGTGATCCCGCAAAGACTTCCCAACTTCCTTCGTCGGCCACGACGGGTGCGCTGCGTACAATATTCAATCGCCTACGAGACTGCACCCTTCGAATCACTTTCTCGGCGAGAGCAAGTGCTTGCTCATAGGGGTCCGCAAATCTCTGCTTGATAAAAAGCTCACCCTCTGCGGCGGGGCGAGTACTACTGCCAAACACGAGTAACGATGATAAAAAAGTCACCCCTCTTGGCGCGCCACCGGCTAGGATGAACTCGCAGACTTCGACAGCAAGACGAACTAATCGAGAAGCGCTTGCGTCGCGGGGTTGCTCAAAAGAACACTCGGCTACATAGATATGTGCGACGTCTCTTTGTAGTCTCAGAAAATTTTCCCCGGAAAGGCCCAAGTCAATCGCTGTCGCATCGCTGACAATTGTCTCCACTCCTGCGGGGAGAACAGGCAGCTCATCGGCTTTGGAGAGAACCACAACACGTTCATTTCGCGCCACGAGTTCCTCCACCAATCGAAAGGCGACTGTACGGGCGCTAGAAGGCGCCGCACGGCTACTCAATGCTAGGGGTGCGCCAAAGCTGCCGAGAACGAGATGCATGGTTTCGTCTAATTGAAAATTTACTGTGGCGCTAAGAAGGGAGATCCTCCGACAAGGGGGACCTCCTTATAAATAGCAATTAAAAAGGAATATCGTCGTCGTCTGGCGAGCCACCACCATAGTCGGCATCGTTGAACCCGCCACCACCGGACGGTGGGCCCAATTCAGTACCGCTACGTGGACCGCCGCCGCCGCCGCCTGCGCCACCGGCGCCACCTGCGCCACCGGCGCCACCGCCACCACTCAGCACGATATTTGTTGCAACGATCTCAGTGGTGTACTTCTTGTTGCCGTCGCGATCTTCGTAACTTGACGTGCGGAGACCACCCTCAATGAGAACGCGATCGCCCTTGGTCAAGATTTTTCCGAGAGCCTCGGCACGACGCCCCCAAATGACCACTCGGTGCCATTCGGTACGTTCCTGACGCTGCTTATTTCGATCAAGATACGACTCGGAAGTCGCCAAACGGAGGTTGAGTACGGCCGTGCCACCATTTGTCATGCGCAACTCAGGATCTGCTCCTAAATTACCGAGGAGAATAACGCGATTTAAACCTTCTGCCATGAGAATATCTTTCTAAGAATGAGACTACTGTGCGTAGAACTACTGTGTGATGGGTAAAATTTTGTGCTCTGAGGATCCGTCGTTATTCGAGCGACTTCGTCGAATTTGCGAATAGATTATTCTACAAATACGTTCTGAGCGAATTGGCAGCCTAGGCCGCCAAGAGCTTCGATCTCGCCACTATTGGTCTCCGAGTCAAGGAGCTAGGACATTACTCGACAGGAAGATGACAGGCGAGAACATATGTAACTCGGAAGTGCAAATTCAAGTCTTAGAGGATGAGGCTTCGAGTGCAAGTAACTCGGCGGAGATCATGTCGCGAAGTTCGCACAGATCGACCAAAAGAGCCTCGCTGGAAACAGGGCGAGCCGCGACTTCTTGAGTGGGGACTTTCGATGGTGACGTCGCTTGGGGGCTGGCGGCCGCGCGCACTTTTTTACGAGCCCCAGCGATGGTGTACCCCTCGTCATGAAGTAAGCGTTTGACCCGCTGCAGACGCTCGAGATCTTTATGAGAGTAGACTCGTTGTCCACTCGCAGATTTTTGAGGACGAATTGAACCGAACTCTGACTCCCAATACCTGAGCACATGAGTTTGTACCCCCACGAGTTCAGCAACTTCTCCAATTCGATAATAGAGCTTAGCGGCAGTCGTGACGCGCTTAACCATCGGCCGGCTGCCCTAGGTAAGCTGCAGCTGCAGAGGCCATTCGCAAAATCCGAGAGGAAGCGTCCCCTCGCCTCTCGGGCCACCGCTGAATTCGATGTTCAATCATCGAGAGAGCGAGAGCCGACCGCCGTCGAAGGCTCTTGAAATTCTCCGGTTTGAGGCGACGAGTCTTCAGGGTTCAGTACGTGCTTGAGAAGTTGACTTGGTTTGAAACTCAACACTCTTCGTTCCGTGATCATGATGGGGGTCCCGGTCTGGGGATTACGTCCTTGACGAGGACGCTTATCCCGCAACACGAAATTCCCAAATCCGGAAATCTTGATCTTTTCGCCACGACCCAGGGTCTCTTTCATGGTTTCAAAGACCGAGTCCACGAGATCGGCAGATTCTTTCTTAGAAAATCCTCCCAGGCGTGAATAAATCGCCTGGATCATATCTGCTTTCGTCATTCGTGTTGCCATAGATCCCCGTCCGAGTTCTGTCCTGGAAATTCGCACGACAAGTTTGCTCGCACGCTATGACTCTATACTACCGATATTATGCGGCTTTGGCCAGGCTCGGTTCGTCCAGTACCTTAGCAGCCTCGCCGACAAATTCAGGAGCTGGAAAGAATTGCTCCTTGAGAACCAGCGTCGCGACGTAGGCGTGACCCCACGTAAAGAGTAGGCAAAAAGGAGTGGCGAACCAATGGCCGGTCTCTACCGATGCAATCGCTGCAGCGCCGCACAAGACAGCGAGGAGTGACTCAACCCAGGGAATGTTCGCACCCATACGATAGCGAATACGCCCTTCACCCTTCTTGGGGGTACGAACGAACTCGCCTGACATGCTGGTCATTCCACTCCAAACGGCTCGCGATAGATGGGGAGATAGGCCCGCACCAAGTCCAATGAGGATAGGTAAACGCTTGATGGCGCCCCATGCCGAGCGCCCCTGGCTTACTTCGGCCATTGCATAAAAGGCTGCGATAGATCCTGTTGCACCAAAGCACAAAGGCAGGTCGACCAACATCATGGTACGCACGTCGGCAGCGGGCAAAAGCGTAAGAGCTGGTAGGAGCAGAATTCCCAGCAACATGATGAGCGGATACGCAAAGTGAGGCAACATGTGGAAGACTGCCTCCACTCGTTGATGAAGAGTGAGGGGCTCATGCTTCATGACGACGGGTAGAAGTTTTCGAGCGGTCTGAACCGTACCTTTTGCCCAACGGTGTTGCTGAGCGCGCAACGCGGTGAGATCTTCTGGTAGCTCCGATGGCGTCTGGATATCGGGACGATAGATGAATTTATAACCTGCCATCTGCGCGCGATAGGAGAGGTCTAAGTCTTCCGTCAAAGTATCGTGCTGCCAGCCACCTGCATCATCGATTGCCTTGCGACGCCACATTCCTCCGGTTCCTGCAAAGTTAAAGTAGCAACCAGAACCGAAACGAGCGCAGTTTTCAACAAGATGATGACCGTCGAGCATCAAAGCCTGTATCTGCGTGAGCAAGTTCGCGTCGCGATTCATATGAGCCCAGCGAGTTTGAACCATACCCACCTCTTTGTCGGTGAAGTGGTGGACAATATCACGAAGAAAAGAGGCTTGTGGCACGAAGTCAGCGTCAAACATCGCGATAAACTCGCCCTTGGCTGAGCGCAGCCCATACTCGAGAGCACCAGCCTTGTAACCCTCGCGCCCCGAGCGCCGTACGTAGTGGGCATCAATGCCCCGAGCCCTCAGCTCTTTCACCTTTTCTGCGGCAATACCGCGAGTTTCGTCCGAAGAATCGTCTAAAATCTGAATCTCGAGGCGATCTTTTGGGTAGTCAAAGCGCCCAGCAGCCTCAATGAGTCGTCCAGCGACCGTCGCCTCGTTGTACAGAGGCAATTGCACGGTCACTCTGGGGAGTTCCGATTCGGTAAAACTTACCAGGGGTTTTTGAGCGCGCTCAACAACTCGACGATGCTTGTGGCACAAAAATACCGTGACTGCTCGATGAGCACCCAAGGTACAAAGCCCGCCAAGAACGAGAAAGTAGAGAGAAACGAGGACTATTTCGGTCGGCTCCATAAGTGGAACGACTGGTACCAGAACACGCCCCCCTACATGTCACTCAAATGTAATTTGTTGCACCGTATTGTATAAAGTGGTGGACAAAAGCCCCTTCATTTTACTGATTCCAGTCCAAGCGGATGTGCCCTCTCGAGCGCTAAGCTCAATTGATCGTTCAATAATGCTCGCCCCTCAACTATTACCTAGGCGATGTCCACAAAGCTTTTTGATTTGGGTGATGAAAACGTCCTCTACATAGTCGATCTCAGTAGCTACCTGCTGCGCGCCTATCACGCGGTGGCTCCTCTCTCCTCCCCCCAAGGAGAGCCAACTCACGCTGTGCATGGGACAATCACGATGCTTGAACGACTATTTCGCGGTCGAAAGCCCCAGCTGCTCAGTATTTGTATGGATGCGGGCAGGCAAACATTTCGTAAGGAGATGTATGCTGACTACAAAGCCAATCGTCCACCGGCTCCCGATGATCTACGGGTTCAAATCCAACGAACCGAAGAAATTGTACGTTCGTGGGGAGTGCAAGTCCTCAAACAAGTAGGCGTCGAAGCTGACGATTTGATAGCGTCGCTCACTCTGCGTGCACAAGAGGAGGGATACAGTGTAGTCATTGTGAGCGCAGACAAAGATCTCATGCAATTGGTAACGCCTCAAGTGGTCATGTGGGATACCTTGAGAAATCGTATCTTTGGAGAAGCTGAGGTCGAAGAAAAATTCAAAGTAAAACCATCGCAACTGGGGGATCTGCTCGCCTTAATGGGCGACAGTTCAGACAATATTCCAGGAGTACCCTCAGTCGGTCCAAAGACAGCAGCAACTCTTCTGCAGGACTACGGCGATCTCGATGGCGTCTACAATTCGTTGGATTGTATCAAGCGCAAGAAGCTCAAGCAGACGCTAATAGACCACGAGGATGAAGCGCGAATGAGTCGACGTTTGGTGGCACTCAAAGAAGATTGCCCCGTAGATGCATCAAGAGAGGCACTGGCTTTTGCACCTAAAGCGCGAAGAAAAGAGGGCGAGCTAGCAAAAATCTATGAATCCCTCGGTTTTACGAAGCAATTGGCAGCACTCAAGAACGGCGAAGCAATTATTCAGCAAGGAGATCCCCAGGACGACTCAACGAACGACAAGACAACTACCCCTTCTTTGTCGGACAAAGCGCCCAACAATCCGAGCAATGACGAACCACTGGGGGCCGCCGTAAGCCCTTTGGCAAAAGCCGACAACGGCGATTCTGTTCAAATTAAAGTCATTCAAAGCAGCGAAGACCTCAATCAACTCATTGCCCTGTTGGGAACAGGGACCTGGGCGCTAGAGCCCCTCACCTTGCGACCTGACCACCACCGTGGTCCAATTATCGCCCTCACGCTCTGTCGAGAGGGCGAATTTTTCTACATTCCCTTCGAACATCGTTACATTGGAGCCCCTGAACAACTCAGCGGGGCAGAGTGTACTTCGAGTGTCCTCAAAGCATTGGAGTCCGGCTCGGCTGAAGTGCTCGTACACGATTTGAAGCGCTGTCTCGTCATTTTTCAAGAGAGCAATCTCGACACTGCCCTCACAAAAACATTTGACACCCTCCTAGGAGCGTATCTCATCGCCCCCGAGCGTAGACATACGATTTCCACCATTGGCGCATCTGTTCAACTCGTGATCGCCGATTATGATCACTTTGCAAAGGAAGGTCGCCGTAAGAAGACTTGGGACGAGTTGGAGATTTCTGATGCGTCAGCTTACGCAGCCCAGCGCTCCCTCGCTATTTTACGTTCAGCTGGTTTGCAGAAGACCAAGTTAGTCGAGGAGAAGCTTGACGACCTCTTCAGGAATGTAGAGTTACCCTTGGCAAGACTCCTGGCGGAATTGGAAGTACGAGGGGTACTCGTCGACGTAAGCCAACTTGCTCACCTAGGAGAGACCTGCGCGGCAGAACTTCAGGTCCTTGAAAAGTCCGCTCATGAGAGTGCTGGCAAAGAATTCAACGTCCATGCGCCACGCCAGCTTGAAGGGATTCTATTTGATGAACTGGGCCTCAAACCGATTAAGCGGACCAAAACAGCCCGCTCGACCGACGCCCAGACGCTCGAAGCCCTCAGCGAAGAGCACGCCTTACCGGGGATCATCATCAAGCTTCGTCAAATCGCCAAGCTGAAAAGCACCTACATTGATGCGTTGCCCACGATGGTGCGTGAGGAAACCGGTCGTATTCATGGTGCATGGGAACAAGCAATCACTGCCACGGGGCGCCTTTCCTCTGCCGACCCGAATCTTCAAAATATTCCTATCCGCTCCGAGCTAGGTCGCCAAATTCGCCAAGCATTTGTTGCCCCCCCCGGTCATCAAATTGTAAGCGCCGACTACTCTCAGATCGAATTGCGCGTCTTGGCACATCTCTCTCAAGATGTTCGACTTATAGAAGCATTTCAAACGGATATGGACGTGCACGCTCGCACTGCCATGGAAATATTTGAGGTGCAAGAAGACCAAGTAACGCGAGAGATGCGCGCCCGGGCCAAGGCCGTGAACTTTGGGGTGATCTACGGTCAGGGGGACAATGCCCTAGCGAAGTCTCTCGGAATTGAGCGTAAAGAGGCAGCTCATTTCATTAGCATGTATTTTCAGCGCTACGACGGGGTACGCACCTTCATGGACAACATGCTTGAGGAAGCCCGAACAGGAACCTCGGTGCATTCGCTCCTGGGTCGAAGGCGAGTGATTCCCGACATCAAGAGCGGTCATCGAGGGCGACGCCTAGCAGCAGAGCGCATTGCCATGAATATGCCAATTCAGGGTTCTGCCGCCGATATTCTCAAGTTGGCGATGCTCAAACTTGCCACTCCCGTTACACCCGGCACAAAGATGGTTCTCACAGTTCACGATGAATTGGTATTTGAGGTTCCCGACGCCGAACTCGATGAGGCTTGTCCTCTCATTCAGTCAGCGATGGAGGGAGCTCACTCTCTGATTGTCCCCCTCAAAGTCGACCTTGGACGTGGGCCAAATTGGAACTCGGCTCACTAATTTAAAACAGGCTTCACGTCCTGGGGCGGACCAACTGCTCCGGGGGCCCAATCACCGACCCTCCCATGAAGAACCCCCTTTCCTTGGCTCACCTGCCCATAGACGATGAGACTCCAAAAATTCTGGCAAGTCTATCGCAACACGATACAAATCGAATCATTCTTGAAGCACCGCCTGGGGCAGGAAAAACAACCCGAGTTCCAATTGCGCTCTTGAACGAAGCCTGGTGCACCTCCCAAGTTCTTGTCAGCGAACCCCGACGCATTGCAGCTCGCCTTGCCGCGACTCGCGTGGCCCAAGAAACGAAGACTATTCTAGGACAACTTGTTGGGTACCGCTTGCGCTTTGCCGATGAAACAAGCGAAAATACGCGCCTTATTTATCTCACGGAGGGCTTGCTCCTAAGAACTCTACTCAAGAACCCTCTATTGCACGGTGTCTCAGCTGTGGTTCTGGATGAAGTTCATGAACGCTCGGCGGATCTCGATGTGCTTCTCGCTTTGCTCCGGCGTACCCAAAAGCTGCGCCCCGATCTCAAGGTGATAGCAATGAGCGCAACCCTCGATGCTGCGGCCTTGGGTTCCTACTTTGAGCCCTGCGTACGTCACCGAAGCCAAGGGCGCACTTTTGCTGTGGACATTGAATACCTAGCTCGTCTCGACGAACGCCCTCTGGCTATTCAAGTGCGCAGTGCAATTAAGTCCAGCCTCAAACGAGAAGGTGATATCTTGGTCTTTCTGCCCGGATCGGGAGAAATTCGTGCCTGTGCTCAGGCACTTGAAGGAATTCCTAATGCAGAAGTGTTGCCCCTCCATGGGGACTTATCAGTAACGGAGCAAGCCCATGCGATAGCCCCTGGAGGAAAGAAAAAACGAATCATTCTTTCAACCAATGTGGCCGAGTCAAGTGTCACTATTTCCGGAGTGACCACCGTAATTGATAGTGGCCTCGCACGAACACAAGTTTTCGATCCCTGGAGCGGTGTGAGTCGTCTAGAGACAATCGAGATCAGTCAAGCGCGCACTGTGCAACGAGCGGGGCGCGCAGGGCGCGTACAGGCTGGGCGAGCTTTGCGACTCTATACAAGAGCAAACTACCAGTCTCGCCCCCCGCAGGATATTCCTGAACTTCTTCGAAGCGACTTGAGTTCCATCTACCTTAGCCTGCTCTTTGCCAAAGTAGAGCCGTGCTCGTTGGAGTATATCTCGCCACCGGCACAAAAGTCGTGGGAACTGGCGCGGGAACTATTGCAGCAGTTGGGGGCTTTGCGCGAAAACACCCTCACAGACATTGGTAGAGCTATGGCGCAGCTTCCCCTGCCCGTACGATTGGCACGTGTTGCGATCGAAAGCTGGCGCCTGGAAATTGCTCCCCTCGGAACTCTGGCAGCGGTTCTTCTTTCGGAGCGGGACATCAAGAGCAACACCCGTGCATTTCGTGCAAAGGATCTCGATATCACGACAAGCAACTCTGATATTGAAGACAGAATCGAGCTTTTTGAACAACTCAAGGAGGGACATTTCAATGGGCGCTTAGCCCGTGATTTGAATCTTGATATTCGAGGAGCCCGCCAAGTCGATCAGCTGCAGCGCTCCATCCTAAAATTCCTGAGAAAAGCCTGTAAAGGGCTCACCCCAACGTCTCCCCCTGAGCACCCTTTAAGCGCAGCTCTCCTCGCTGGGTTCGTTGACCGAGTAGCCGCTCGCAGAGAGACTTCACGAGAACTCATTCTTTCTACAGGTACTCGGGCGACGCTCCATGAGACAAGTGCCGTGATGGCAGCTCCGCTCATGCTCGCTCTGACCGCGGACGCCCCTTTTGGTAAGCGACGCATGGCCCAGGTACGTATTGCCCATTGTATAGAGGCCGACTGGCTCCTCGATGTAGCCGCTACCGAGGTGAAGGCAGAGGAACGTCACCAATGGAATGGCGCAAAAGAAAGAGTCGACGAAGTAAGTTCGCTGACATACGGAAAAATAGTTCTGGACGAAACCCGCGGTACCGCCTCACCTTCTGAAGCTTGCGCAAAAGTCTTAGCCCAGGTTGCTCTCGCAAAAGGTCCGGCAATTTACGATCCTCTCAGCCGACTGGAATCTCTTTTTGTAAGGCTGAGCCTGCTGCGAACTCATCTGCCAGAGATATTCAAAGAAGATGCACTCCTACCTGGCGAAGAGGCTCTCAACTGGAAAGAGGCAAACGAAGCGGAGAATGAAGAGCGTTTCATTAGCAAGGCGATTGACCAGGCAGCCCAAAGCCGTTCACATTTGGCTGCCATAATAGAAGCAGATCTTGCTAGCGAATTGCAGAGCGCCCTGCCAGAAGCCATCCAGGGCGCTCTGCGCAGAGAGGTTCCTGTTGAAGTGACCCTCCGGGGGGGCAAGCGAGTACAAGTGCATTTCGACAAGGGGCGCCCACCGTGGATAGAGTCCCGACTTCAAGACTTCTTTTCAATGAGCGAGACGCCCCACCTCTGTCGAGGACGCCTAGCCCTTCAACTTCATCTCCTAGCCCCCAACAAGAGAGCGCTGCAAGTGACAACCGACCTCGCGGGGTTTTGGGAGCGCCACTATCCTGACCTACGAAGGCAATTGCAACGACGCTATCCACGTCATTTGTGGCCAGAAGATGGGTGCAATGCAGAGCCACCGCCCCCTGGACGTATTCGCTACAAATAAGCGTCCCCACGGGGAAGCCCTCCGCCCCATAGGTCAAGAAGCGGAGAGCTTCAGACGCTTTCGAAGCTGCTCGAGGAGCTGAAGAGCCTCAATACCCGTCATGCGGTCGGGGTCTACTTCGCGCAGCATGGCCAAAACTGCGTCCTCTTTACTTTCTACGGGTGGCCTCGCAATGAGTTCTAGTTGAGCTGACTTTCCACAGTGAGCAGGAGTGCTTTCGGAAGACTTATTCTCTAGAGACTCTAAAAGCGAACGAGCTCGCCCCAACACGGCCTCGGGAAGCCCCGCTAGTTGGGCGACAGCCACACCATAGCTGCGCGAAGCCGCTCCAGGAACCACGCGATGCAAGAAGACAATATCTCCGTTGTGGTGACGCGCACTCACGCAATAATTTGCGGCGGTAAGACTTTCTTCCGCAAATTGTGTGAGTTCGTGATAATGGGTCGCGAATAGAGACCGACATTGCACGACCTCATCTAGATGTTCGGCCACGGCCCAAGCAATTGCGAGGCCATCAAAGGTGCTCGTGCCCCGACCTACCTCATCTAAAATCACCATTGAACGACTCGTCGCAGTTCGAAGGATATTGGCGGTCTCCCGCATCTCTACCATGAACGTACTTTCGCCTCCCGCTAGATTGTCACTTGCCCCCACCCGGGAAAGCACCTTATCGACCACCCCAATATGAGCTTCTCGCGCCGGAACAAAAGACCCCATTTGAGCCAGAACCACACAAAGAGCAACCTGACGCAAGAATGTACTCTTTCCCGCCATATTCGGGCCGCTAATCAAATGAAGATGGGATAATCGTATTGTTAGGTCGAGGTCATTGGGCACAAATTTACCAGCCTCAGCTAAACGTTCGACCACTGCGTGGCGGCCATCTTTGATATAAAGGCGATCGCTTGAGTCTACCAGGGGACGACAATAATCGAACTCAACAGCGACCTCGGCGAGGGATATTGCCACGTCGACGGCCGACATATGGGCAGTGAGCATGTGAACCCGCTCGGCGCAGGCTGAAAGCCTTTCGGAAAGCTCCTGCAAAAGAGTCAATTCTCGAGTACGAAAACGTGAATCAGCACTTTGCACCTCTTCGGAAAGCTCGTCCAACTCAAGCAATGTGAAGCGCTCACCGTTCGCCACGGTTTGCTTTCGACGCCAATCTGAAGGCACTTTATGAGAGTGAGCACGGCTCACTTCCACGTACCAACCAAAAACTCGATTAAAACGCACACGAAGGTTCGTAACTCCCAAGCGGTCTTTTAGTTCTTGCTCAAGAGCAGTCATGCGTTCGCTACCGCTCAAACGCAACGCAGCGAGTTCATCCAGCTCCTTGTCAAATCCCGTTTGAAATATCGCGCCCTCCTTCGCCTGGGCCGGTGGACGGTCTACCAATGCAGCGCACAGGGCGTCGTAAAGGTCCACCACCAGATCAACTTTTCCTGAGACACCGAATATTTCCCGCTCCTCCTTGAGCGCCAATGTTTTCAATGAAGAAACAACCTCGGTCGCTGCATTTAGCCCCTTGCGTACATTACCCAGGTCCCGAGGGTTTGCGTCACCAAGACAGCCGCGTACTGCCAGGCGCTCCAAGTCCCCTAGAGCAGACAATGCCTTTTTGACCGAGCTTCTCACCTTTGTATTGTTCACTAACGTTTGTACCTCGTCCAAACGTCCGACAATTATTTCGATATCTGTCAAAGGGGCAAGCAAGCGACGGCGTAGCAAGCGAGCCCCCCCCGGTGAGCCAGTTCTATCAAGGACTGCAAGTAAGGTTGCTTTGTTATCCCCTACCGTGGACTCCACCAACTCCAGATGCCGTTGTGCTGCCCTATCTAGACCCAGAATGCCTGTGGGGTTCCATTGAGCGACACGCCAAACGGGAAATTCCTTACCTTGATAGCAATGACGAGCAAATTGGAGAACTCGGGCTGCCGCGCTACCAGCCAAAGAGTCCACCGCCTGCCAATCAATACCTCGGAGGGCAACCTGCACTTCTCGAGGGCTCATGGCATCGCCCTCGCGCAGCTGTGCGTCAGGTAATACCGTGGACAAAGCAGTCTTTACGGACTCAAGACCAGTGCCAGGGCTGAGAAGCACTTCCTGGGGGCACGCTCTGCCCAACTCGGCCAGCGCCGCGCTTAAATCAGGTACAGCCGCTGCCATCAACTCTGCGGTGCTTAGATCAAGTAATGCGACCCCGACCCCGTCCGCCGTAAGTTCGAGGGAACAGAGCCAATTGTTGGAACCGCTTGGAACATCTCCCTCGGGATTCCATGTACCGGGAGTGATAACTCTTACAACTTCCCTCGGCACTATACCTTTCACGGTGGAGGGATCCGCCATCTGTTCACATATTGCCACCTTACGACCCAGCGCCAAGAGGCGAGCTATATAACTATGGGCTGCATGGTGGGGTAAACCGGCCATTGGTAGTTCGTCCGGTTTGCCCTTATTTCTGCTGGTGAGAGTTAGGCCAAGTAACTCAGAGACAACAACAGCGTCCTCTCCAAACATCTCGTAAAAGTCCCCAAGACGAAAAAAGATAATACAGTCTGGGTGGGCATTCTTTGCAGCCGCGTGCTGCTTCATTACAGGCGTAAGTTTGGCTGCCATGTAGAGATATCCCTTAGGGGGCTAGAAGCACAATTGTTAAAAAGATGAACCGAGTACCAAAGAACTTCAGAATATGTCGGTTTTTGGTATCAATGAGATAAAAGTTAGTGCAGAGGGCAAACGGGTACGAATCACCGGTTTCTCCCGCCCCTCACCCCTTGTGGGGAGCAAACTTGGCGTTGAGTTCCCGCCTCTGGGAGCTCGTTTAGAAGTAGCGTTGCACCGCATAGGAATTTGCTACATCGACCATAATTAGACCGAAGTTTTGGGAATCAACTACCGCCATGGCTCCAAAAGAGGGCAGCGCGGTTAAGCTCATGGGCAGTATGGTAGACGCATTGCTCGGAGCCAACGAGATGGCCCGCCCCACAAATCCTCCGCTGACTTCAAACGTAAACGTTTGATCGCGACTACTTGGCTCAAGTCCACGATATACGGCAAAGCGGCGCGTCAAACTGTCAAAAATGCATTCGGAAGCTACCCCATCCACCTCAATGGGCCCAGAAGTTGCGTCGTATGAGCAAACGACATCTTCGGGGGTGCGCATACCGACACCACAAGCATTGCCCTGCTCGGGATCGAGCTCGTCACATTTCGTACTCGAGACCTCAAACGCCCGCCCTCGCAGGAGCGAACTCCGCGGAGAAGGATCGAATATGCAAGCCCCCTCCTCATCGAGTTCGTCTGTAATTATCGAATGTTCAAAGCCCGAAAGCTCACCTTTTGCAACCCACTGGTGTCCAGCGCGAATTCGATAATCAAGAGCCTGAGGGAAACAGCAGCTCAGAAGGGCCAAGTGCTCTTCGGCTGTTCTACTTTGAGAGCCGCGTGGTCTGAGCTGTAAATATTCGTCATGGGCAGACACGACAGCCAAATCACGACTCAATAGCAAATCGTCCTCATCACCCTGACCAAAGATTGAATCACAGAGGACATAGCCAGTGTCTTCGACAAATTGACTGTCCCTGCCACATTGGGCCCCCGCGGACTGCCAATAAGGATCGGCTACATTCGGCAATAAGTTGGCAACTTGTATATAGTCGGTGTGACGAGCGACGAAGCGTTCCAGAATTCCTCCGGTTAGATCGAATTGAGCGATGCCGTGGGCTTTGGTGAGTTTCTCGCCCTGTACTCCCAAACTACAGAATGAAATCGTGGGATCTTCAAAACGTGCCACAGCCGCTTCGTCGGCTCCACTAGGCTTACGGAGAAAACCACTTTTACGAGTTTGAGCGACTGCTCCTTCGTAGGTCACACTCGCCCCTTCCTCTGGGGGATAGGCGCGTGGCTCGATGAAGGGCAACACCGGAGCTATCTGATCCGCAATATTTGGATCAATTTTTAGCGAGTCCGTGGCTGTACCACGCTCCCAGAGGGCACTACCGATTCGAACTTGAGCAGGTACCGAATTATTTGAGCCAGGGGCATCAAAGTTTACACCCAACAGAATGGGGTTCTTTTTACCCTCGGCTGTCAGGCGACTCACAGAGAGCCCGCGTCCGCGCTTACTCAGACGACCAAAACCTCGCAGAGCCGGTGAATAGATTGAACCACCCTCCTCTGTAAATATATCGTAGCGAGAGCGCGCACGATGGGGAAGTACTGCACGACAGCTGACGTCCTCCGTAACTGTCGGGGAGCCCTCTTTTGTGCCGTCCTCTGTAAAGAACTCAAATTCTGTTTCATCGGCTACGCAGCCACGAAAATCCATCTCGGAGCTCCTATTCACCGAAACGGGACGTCTGCAAGCAGCGTCAAAATCTTCGATATCGATGATCGCCAAGCGACCATTGCCTAAAAGGGCGTATCCGAAGAGCCCACGCAATGTGGCTGCGCCAGCCGTGCGGCGATACTCCGTTGCAATGGAGTCGCTCGTCGTGCTGGGGTCTGGGTTACACAAAGTCCCCGTGACAGCAATGCCGTCAACTGGTGAGCGAATGGGTTGATCCGTCAAAGCAAAAGCGACATCTTTTACTCCAGAAGAAAACTCAATCCGGTCGGGCGCTTCATGGGGAATCAACGGAGAGCCCGAGCGCACCAGAGGGGTGCGCTCGCCCGTTTCGACAGACAGATCATAGACAATCACATTCGATAAATCGTCCCCACTATGATCCACCGCGTAAGCAAAGCGACTCCCCGAAGGCGTCCTCGGGCTGATGGCGACCCGCGAGGTCGTCACCACTCGATTGGGTTCGGTAAAAGAGGTGGCAAACAGTGGTTCCAGCGCCGCAAGCTCGCAAGGATCTCGCGAGTCAATTCGTTGGATCACTGGCGAGGCATTGTCAGCAACAAGTAGAGTACCTTCACGCTCGGCCATACCTGCAGGCGATGGCTCATAGGTGCCACCCAGTTGATCGTAAACCATGAACGGCTCTTGCCCAACCTGCACAAGGTCATCGGGCAAAGGCTGTTTTATACTCTCGGGCACAACTGCGCTGAGTTCTAGCTCACTCTCGATATGGCAAGGCGCGTAGGTTCCCGGCTCACGAGAGAGGATCTCTTGAGCGTCTAGGACCACTATTTTACCTTCTTCGGGCAGGGTCACAGCGATTTTTCGAGGGCCATCATAGGCTTTTTCTTCGCTGAGATCGACCGAGCATTCTGCGCCTTCTCGAGCCCGGGGTAAATCGGCGTCCGGCTCTTGACCACACCAGCGCCTAGCAACTCCCCCCGTCTGATGACGGTCCACAAGCATCACCATCGCTCCCGGCGCCGACGGCAGTGAACAAGCAGGCCAGCTTGTCAGATCGCGCGGCTGCTCTCCTTCTTCAGGGGCCAAAACACAACTTGTCGGCAGGGCAAAAATGCCTGCCAACGCGGGTGCTGCCACGGCCGCAAAACTAGCACGCCCGCCCGGCGTGGTCACAATGTCAACCGGAGGACCATTGACCCGCAAGGGTGTTACGCCTGGATTTGCGAAATCGGCATCGAGGACTTTTCCGGTACTATACCCGTCCCTCCCCTCGCCCGAGATACGCACCACTGCAACCTCGTTGGAGAGTGTTTGTGTGATGAGTCCGTGAAGTTCATAGCCCTCGGCCCCCACGGTAAGACCGTCATCTATGGTGCGACCTCCTTGCGGGCAGTCCAATAAAGGAGCTCCCTTGCCCTCGGGATCAAGGCAGAAGAACGAAATGTCGGCGCTTCGCTTCAAGGAAGTAAGATCCTCAGGAGGAGGATCGGAAGAGCAAGCCCCCAGCCCGCTAAGACTCAGGCTTGCTGCCCCTAAAAGCAAACCAGCAATTAACCGGGTTCGAAATTTAGTTCGTACCATACGTTCCACCGAAATAATCATCGTGCAGCCCGGGGAGAAATGGGGGTACCCAGTGTAAGCAATGTAGAGCCAAATGTTTGTGGGTGTCGCATATCGAGACTGACCACTCCCACGTAGGAGTCCGCAAAGTGCCCCACGTAAGCAAGGGAATTTTCTGGATCAAACGCAATCGAATGAGGCCCCCGTCCGGTGCGAATCACCGATTCTACAATTCGTCGATCTGGATTGTAGATGTAGATGAGAGCGCTATCGAAACAGATCACAAATACTCGCTCTTGGCTCAGCCCCTGCGTATCAGTGATATGTCCTAGGACCACACGGGAAGGACCAGCTGAAAGAGGTATATTGTCGAAAAAACTTGGGGTTTGACTACTTTGCGTATCCGAGTCAGTTCCACCCGTTTTTCCTATTAACAAGGAGTTGGGGCCACGGTTGGCGGCGTAAACGTCCAAGGCGGTGTCCTCAGCCACCTCCAAACAAGACTCGTCTCCAGCACATGCAGCAACCGCTCTTCGTCGCCGACGATCGTCTACCGCTAGTCCCCGGGAGGGCAAGCCGTTGGAGTTGACACGAACAGTCGTACTCGCAACCTTCAGCAGAAAGGGGCGAAGTATCTTTTCATTTTCGACCGGTATTACCTCGCCCCGACGAGTGGCATCCATGGCCGCGGCGAGACCGTCGTCGACAAGACTCAGCAGATCTATTTGAGGATCTGTACGATAAGTCATCAAGAAGCTGGGTATTTTGTTCTTCGAATTTGTGGGCAAGGCCGCCACACTCACTGGATTTTCAGGGAGCCCCTTCAATGTGTGAATCAGCGCCGGTGGACTCTGCCAATCGTTGACAATAGTACTCGCCCGTCCTCGCAATTGATGACTAGCGACCAAAAAGCGACCATCGGCGCTGGCGGCCAAGTCAAAAGGCTCGGATTGAACAATGAATGCTTCGAGAGGGTCATCCTCGTCGTCCGCGTCTTCGTCGGTCTCTCCCGCTTCAGGCGGCCTCTCCTGCACAGTAATCAGCTCACCTGCGCTATTCAGCCCAAAAGTCACTCCCGTCCTAATATTGTAGGCAGTTTGCCCCGGCTGGGCCGTTGAGTCCGTCCGACAACGTCTGGCATGATCGCCGTCCGCGACGTCCAGAAAAGATTGATTATTTTCTTCGAGGGAACGACCACAGCGAAACAGCCCGTCGTCCGTAATATCAATATAGTAGATTGATGTATTACCGCGCACTGGGACAAATAGACGCTCGGGAAAAGTCTCCCCCTCTGGGGACTCTATGCGCGTGGTCTCTGACTCCGAACACTCAACCAAATCGTTACTCTCGTCGAGACAAGGGCGACTTAGCAACACCCCTTGGGTGGCAAACGCGGCAGTTTCGAGCACATCAACAAGAATACGAAGCGGAGCCCCTGTTGGACTGTCTTCAGAAAACTCATAGTTCTTTAACAGACTAATCGGGGCGCATCGACCTGGAGAAACCGCCAATAAATGGTCCACCTTTTCACCCAGTCCAGCACAGGGCTGACGGTCCTTGGCGTCCACACAGAGAAAGCTTGGTCGACTTCGATTTTCTTCGCTCGGCTCCAAGTCGCAGATCTCGGACTTTTGGCAATCATCGTGCCCCGAACAAGGTACTGGAGCGAGCTCTCTCACTCGCTCAAGGCTCAAACTTTGGATTGTGCCTTGATTAAATTGCAAATCGAAATTGCTATTGACCACATAGAGATGCTCAGCATCTTCGCTGACTGCAAGTCCCACCGGAAAATAGGACCGCTCCGGCTTAGGAGGATTTCCCTCGCCAGCACCCACACATGCCGTGGCAAATAAATGCAGTAGACCAAAAGAGAGATGGGATAATTTTAAACTAATGCCGCGCAAAGCCGCCTACTGCTACCGACGAAAGGGTGCCGAAGGAAGGGCTCTTGATAGTTTTTCCCACCTACCTTTAGGTTTTGTGTCGGGAGAACGCGCGCGAGGAGATATTTTGTAAAAAAACCTCCGTCACTCTTGCTCAAAGGTCGAGAACGACTACCCCCCTTTTTGTGGGCTCATTCGTTCCTTGAGGAGAATCAGAGCGCTCATGTTGGGGATACCTAGAGTCGAATGGAATCGGCTCAAGCACTACGTGTTGCTCCATTTGCTCTTGCTCGGTTCTCTTCTCACGTTTTCGAATTTCATCGATAATAAAGAGGGGCAGCATATCAGAAACCTCGCAGATAGTGGGGCAATTACGCCCAAAGAATGGACTCGATACTTCTACTTTAACCACGCCTCCGCAGATGGCAAATGCTCTCAGGCTCTCAGGCTCTCACCCTAGCCTCTTTGGGTCAATAGATGCTAAGCTCGATTGAGCTAGTGGTATTTTTCGAGGTAAAATTGCGGCTCTGCGAGATACGACTCGCCCCTTGTGTTCGAATAATTCTTTTTCTGAGCATTTGCTTTTTTGTTCCCCTTATTGCGCAGGCACAATCAAAGACTGACCTGCCCTTTCAAACTTCAAGTTCTACTTGGGAGGGTTACTCCGAGTTCGTACGTTTGGCGCAGCGTCTCAAGGGACACGCCCAAGTCCGCCCGGTCGCCAACTTGGACTACGGAGCGCTGAGGCCGAACGACTCCCTTCTGATAGTGCACCCTCGGTCAATTTTAGATGGGCGCTCGCTCAGCGCATTTTTGACCACCGGCGGGCGCATTGCCATTCTTGATGGTTTTGGGACATCAGGCGACTTTCTCAAGAAGTTCGGAATTCAACGATTCCCTCCCCCAACAGATCCACAACAACAACTCCGCGACAACCCCGACTTTGCATTGGCACTTCCGTCTACTCAGATGGTGGCAGGAGTGGAGCAGGGACAACATGCAATGACAGCGGGGGTTAAGGGGATCGTTACCAATCACCCCATGGTTCTAAATCATCCCGACTTGACGCCCATCATTGAGATACCCAATCGTTCGGGAAAAAGTTCAGTCTTGGCTATTACTAGCGTCGTCGCCGGAAAAGGCAGGCTCTTTGCCTTGGGAGATCCTTCAATTTTTATCAACCACATGCTGCGTTTTCCTGGCAATCGAGCATTTGCAGCGGGACTAATCGAGTATTTATTGCCCGATTCAGACAAGGATGCCTCCCAAGGCACGCTCTGGATAGTTACCAATCAGTTCGAGCAACTTGGAGCCTATGGGACTTCCCCAAGCCTTCTTGAGGAACTACGCTCAAAAATAGCTCACATAATTGAAGCCACTCAAAGACTCAAGACGCACGGACTTCCGCCCCTCTTAATTACCGCCCTTTGTGGGGCGCTCGCCCTTTGGCTCTATTGGCGACACTTCAGTCAAGATTTTCAGCGTGAACCTGGGGCAGCCCAGCCCTTTCCTTCGCCGGGAAAATTCGTACTATTTCAGTCGCGAGGCACCCAAAAAGCTCTCGCACTGATGGAGCTGGACGGAATATTGAGACTTGCTCTAGCGCGCCATTTTACTCGGGAAGTCATCGACTCCCCCCCCCGTCTGTCGGCAGCTCTTGAGAACCTGAACCTCTCTTCCGATGATTCAAGCGCAATCAAAGAAACCCTAAGCGAACTACGCCTTCGAAGTAAGGGGCTCGCTCACGGGGCGCCAGCGCTTGTCTCTCCCCAGCAAATTAAAATGCTTCATAACGAAACGATGCGCCTGTTGACCCTATTAAAAGAGAGCAACGTCCAATGAACCAGGAAGTATCCGCCGCTCAAACTCATCATCGTGAGGAGTTAAACCCCGAGCATCTAACAAAAGCAGCTGAGTTACTTCAGAAAATTCGTGCCGAGGTAAATCGCATCTACGTTGGCGGAGAGGAGGCACTGAACACACTCCTCGTTGCCCTTTTGGCCCGTGGACACGTACTACTTGAGGGAGTGCCGGGGGTTGCCAAGACAACCCTCGCAAAAGCATTTGCCCACACCTTAGGTTGCGACCTACGCCGAGTACAATTTACCCCCGACTTACTCCCCTCTGACATCACAGGCACCTATGTTCTCGACCCGAGAAGTGGTGACTTTTCTCTACGCAAGGGCCCCCTTTTTGCAAATATTGTCTTGGCAGACGAAATTAACCGCGCTCCTGCCAAGACCCAGTCAGCTCTTTTGGAGGCAATGCAAGAAGGGCAGGTTACAATTGAGGGCGAACGCCAAGCCCTACCCTCACCCTTTATGGTTTTAGCAACGCAAAACCCCGTCGATATGGAAGGTACCTACCCCCTACCAGAGGCCCAACTGGACAGGTTCTTGGTTCGCTTGGTTCTCGGGTACCCAGAAGAAGATGGCGAGATTGCGATGCTCAAGGCGTACGATACTCAGGCCCCCACCCCACGAGAGATATTAGGAATCGACGAACTTTTGCAGTTACAGGCGCTGACAGACCGGGTCCATGCGGAAGAAGAAATCTATCGCTACGCTGTTTCTCTTTGTCGAGCGACTCGTGAAAACAGAAGAGTCCTCCTTGGAGCAAGTCCACGCGCTTCTCTTGCCCTATTGCATGCATCAAAAGCCCAAGCCCTGCTCTGTGGACGCCCCTACGTCACCCCCGACGACGTAAAAACAGTCTACCCCGCAATCATTAGCCATCGGTTAATTCTCGTTCCCGAATTGGAAGGCAGTGAAGATGCCCGAGAACAGGTCGTTCAGGATGCCCTCAAGGAAGTCCCCTATAGCCTAGCAAGCTTCTGATGCGTATCGGGCAGTTGAAGTCTTGGCGCGAGATTCCCGATTAGGTTACCCATGAGTTTCGGTCATCTCACCTCGTAACTTCAGAACACGCCGGGTCTCTCGCCCACCCTTGCCCTCGCTATTGCTTTTTGTCTCACAGACACCAAAGACCGGAACGCTCTGCAGGTCTTTTATACTAGTACCTCGTGCCGGAAGTCTGTGCCGGGTTTCACCAGACCCAACTGAAGTGGGGGCCTGATGAAACCCGCAATAGCCTCCCTATTTGCCCTCGGTACTACTTTTGTCTCATGGGTACCAAAACCCGGCACAAAGTTCCGACCTTTGGTACTAGGGTCCTACAGAAAAGGAGAACTCATGCCCGAAGAATCAGGCATCGGAAAAGCTTGCCCAAATGTAAAAAAGAAAGCTGGCACAATTCTTCGTCCGTTTAATGGATAACTCACATCGAGACGTAATACGATGCGCTCTGCCTGAGGAAAAAGAATACGCCCCCCCAGCCCAACCCCTTGATAGAACTTAAACTCGGAGAGTTCATCAGCAGCGGCACCTACATCATAGAATGTAGCCAAACCAACTTGAGCCGAAAGAATATCAACCCCTCGTGTGCGAAATTCAGTATTCGCTACCATCAAATTTTTACCAACGAGGGCGCCTGTCGCGTAACCACGTAGCCGATTGTCTCCTCCTAGGCGAAAGGGGGCTATATTGAGGTAGTCTTGGTAGCGATAGCCAAAGTAAGCATCGATATGAAGCCTGCCAATTGTGGTTCGTGGTGATACAAGTCGACCGCTGGAGGACACGAATGCCTCATGCTTTCCTTGTTCTGCGAGCACTATACGGTTACTGCCCCCAAGGCGAGCTAGGCCCGAGCCCAGGGGCAAAGTCAAAGCTCCTGACACCACACTCCCCACAAGATCTCTCGATGAACCAAGACTGCGCGAAGCCGTAAAAACAGAGGCACTGAGCCCTTGTCCGATTCGAAAGTCCTCCTGCAAGCCCAAACTCTCAATATCGAGAGAACGATGAAATCGCGAGGGGAATGAGTTCAAGCGGAGATAGGGGCTCATACGCTTATCACTGACCGGCAAGGCACTCTCTTCAAAAGCAGCACGAGCTTCTGGAGTAATATTGGAATTTACTGGACTGCGGTACCGACGATGATCCAGGTCAATGCCAAAGCTCAAATTGAGTTTCTCGTCGATACCCCAAGAGCGCACCCCAGAGTAGTTCGCATAGATCCTCTCGGATTCGTAGATATTGGGCACAGCCTCGCGCTTACCGTCTGCTCCCAACACAAAAATCGGTTCGATAAATCGTCCCGAATAATTTCTCACGGTAGAGAATGAGACTTGCGCGCTAGTTCCATAACCCCATTTGCTATGACGAGAATAGAGAGGACGATAAAACGAGAATGTTCCGTACCCGCCCTCAGTCTCATTGGAAGCACGGTTCTTAATTACGCCTCCGGAGAGACCCACAGAAATTCTAGTACCGAACATTCGTGGGTACGAAAAAGCGACGCCCCCGGTATAACGGTCGCGCTCCAAAAGGAATAAAAGGCCCAACGACGCTCGAATTCCTCCCAAGTTTTCTTCGGTCGGATTGAGGAGCAAGGACTCCAAACCGGAAGAACCATACGCCCAGTCTGAATTAAGACGCAGGCTCCATACGTCTTTTGTTATAATCAACAGGCGTACTTTGTCGGGAGTCGACCCGTGCACAGCCACAGCGTTTGCGACAGAAAGTTGCCTCAAGCCCCGCAAGTTTCGCTCAGTCTCCTGAACTCTCCCTTGATCCCAGGGAGCACCCACTCGTTGCAAAACTTCCTGACGAATCACCCAAGAACGAGTTTTGATGTGAAGGGCATTGACGAATTGAGGAACAGGATCGCGGTCATCGAACACTTTGAAAACGTAAATCTCTATCGATTCGACCATTTTCCCATGAGGATTTCGCTCCTCTTCAAGAGAGAGTTCGTCCAACGCCTCCGCTATGAGGGATTTCTCTAAATCAGAGCGCTCTGAGTGCCCCCCCTTGACAGGTGGCTTCACGCCCTCGGCTTGGGAAGCTACAGGCTGGGCAAAAAAAGTGAGGCTAGCCATGATGAAAATGAGTGCCCAATGCCTCCTCATAGTACCCAGGTGCTCCGAACGAGAGTTCTTACCTGGCAGGGAAAAATAAATGCGTCCCTCCCGTCTAAGATGCAATAGAAAAAGCACGAGGCGGAGAGTATCAGCAACTACCCCAAGAGTGCTATGGTCAAAACGTGAGACTTCGGCCAACCTTGCGCGCTCGCCATCTTTCCGCCCTCGGGGTAGGCGCCCTCGGCGCTGGTATTGCGGGCTCCTCCAGCTCATTGCTTGCTTACGGCGCCATGATGCTTTTTGGCGTGGCTCTATCTCGTACCTTGACTCGCGTCAGTATCGCTCGCGCACGCACGGCTGGTTTTGAGATGGTCTGGACCACCCCCCATTTTAGAAGTCGAGCCCTGCGAGGGCAAGAAATTATTCTGACTTGTGAATTACGCAATCATGACAATTTGCCAACTAAATTTGAGGGCCTTCGCATCTCTCACTCCCCCTGTCTCTCCGTTTCAAGCTCACTCTCGGCGGGTGAAGTCCCTGCCAATGGCGGCCTCTGCCTCAAGCTCCGTGTTCGCTCCCTTCGAGTAGGATTTCACGGGATCCACAATCTTGTCATTCATACAATTCGGGCGCCAGGGCTCTATACGGTGCCCCTCTCATTTTCAAACCCCTATGTAATTGAGGTCCTTCCGCAGACCAAGCGCCTTACCTTGCTTCAAAGGGGTGGAGGCACCTCTCAGCAACTGACCTCCAGAAGCAGAGGTACGATTCAAAGAGGGCACGGTAGCGAGTTTCTTGAAATACGTGAGCACCGTCCAGGTGATGCATTTAGACGCATCGCCTGGAAAGCGTCGGCCAGAAAGGGCCGTCTCCTCGTCATCGAAAATGAGCAGGAAGAGACCGATGTAGTCTGGATCGTCGTAGATATGTCCACTGCGAATATGCTTGGAATATGCGGACAAACACCATTCGACCGCGTTGTCGACGAAGTAGCGGCGCTCACTCAAGCGCACCTCCGAACGGGCTGTCGCGTGGGTCTGTCCATGATCGGACAAAGACGTCTTGCCCACATCCCGCCCGGGCGCGGCCCGCGCCACAAAGCGAATATACTTCAGGCTCTCACCTTCAAGTCACACTGCGCCGATGAAGATCGTTGCGGATGGGATAAAAACGACGTGGCCAGAAAAGTGCTCGAGCACGCCCGCACTATCGACTCACGAGGGGAGCATATTCTACCCTACGATTTCGAAAAAATCGGTAAGCTGGCATTGGAACTTATGGTGCACGCTCCGGCTCCGCTCCTAAAGGTTTGGTCCACTACAAAATGGGATCACATTTTTCGTCAATATCTCCTCGCTTTCGGGGTACATTTTCCTCCCAATGAAAAAAGCGATCGTCATCGGGTCGAAGGTGAGCTCACCGTGGTGCTCAAAGAAATACTCCGGGCGCGCGGGCGTCCTTCACTGATTCATCTCCTAGGACATGCCCCCACGTTTGAGACCCCACGGTCCCTCCTTGAGTTGATAGGGCGCATGCGCCACCACCGAACAGAGGTCCGTTTTACCCCCATCGTAAGTGAGGGCGGCGAGCCAAACGAGCTGGACAACGCTCTCTCCTCGGGAACCAACCTGACCACAGCAGTACTCAATGAAGCTGTAAAGCTACGAAAGCGTATGAACTTTGACGAGGGTCTGGACGAGCTTCGCCGTCTAGGAGCGAAGATTCAACGTCCACTTTAAAACACCCATTTTCCCTCGGTTCGGGTAGTGGGTGAGCGCGTAGATAAAAGTCACACCAATATAAGTTAGTGAGAACGAACTAGAAAGACGGCTCTGTCTGCAAGAATCTTTTCGTTCATGGTAACGCGAATATTCCAAATCCCTAAGGGAGCGTTCTCATCCACTTTGAGAAGATGGTCCAGCCTTTCTTGCCCCTCCGGGACTTGAAGCTCTCCCCGTCGAGTCACTCTTCTACCTGCTGGACCTGGGCGGTTGATTGCAAAGCGTATTGTCCTCGATGCGAGAGGCATTGAGTTCGAAGGCGGAACTCGCACGCGAAAACCCAATTTGGGAGGATGCACCCTGGAAAATTCGGCCCTCTGAACCCGCTGGATTTGACCGCCGTAAAAGAGACCTACTTCGGCGTGAGGACTTACGGAGAGAGGCGCGCCCTCACAACCGACTACGAAAGAGAGCAAGAGTATATATGAACATATTGTAGTTCCCTCTGCTTTCAACTTGCTCTCACCACGTGTGAGCCCCATCAAACTGAGAATCTTCAATACTTTTAAATACCGCACTAGCGGACCATCGTGTCCTTTGAGACTTCACGCGCTGCCAAGGCTTGGGCCACAGCCGCAAACGTCTCAACGCCAAGAGTTTCGCCCCTCTTTTGAAGGTCGATGCCACACTCATCCGCGATACTTTGCAACTGCTCCGCAGAACAGAGAGCTTTCCAGGCATTTCTTAGGGTCTTTCGACGCGTGGCAAATGCGGCCTTCACAACTTTCCTAAACTCAGCAGTCTCTTCGGACCACGCATTGGGCAGAGGCGTGAGGACCACGACGGCAGAATCTACCCGCGGCTGAGGATGAAAGGCTCCTCCTTTGATGACAAATGCCCGCTCGACCTTGAACTGAGCCTGAACGAAGACCGAAAGAGCACCGTAGATCTTCTTTCCTGGTTGAGCCACCAACCTGTCAGCCACTTCTTTTTGGACCAAATAGACAGCACGCTCGATGTGCCGGCCCAAGTGGACCGTTTTTTCAAGAAGAGGCCCTGTTATTTGGTAGGGCAAGTTGCCCGAAAGAACCAAACCAGTCTGGGTGGACTCGACCCCTCGATTCGGAGTCGCCTCCCGTTCATTGAACACCGCGAGCCAGTCGAGAGCCTTCGCATCTTCCTCGAGTACCTCCAGGGACCCGCTGCCAATCTGTTCAGAAAAGAGCGACGAGAGAACGGGGATCAGATCCCTATCTCTTTCAACGGCGATGACTCGATGCCCCCGTTGTAGCAGGCGATCTGTAAGGGCTCCAAGCCCCGCTCCCAGTTCAAGCACACACAGGGACTCTCGCGGGGAGGAAAGCCCCGCAATTTTGTCCGCTAGGTTCACGTCACAAAGAAAATTTTGTCCGAACGAATATTTCGGTTCGAGACCAAAGTCTCTCAGAATTTGTTTCGGTGAGGGGATCGCCAAGAAAGACCTACTTCGATTCTTTGGGCTCGTCTCGATCGAGGTCCTCGTTCGCCTCTGCAATCGTGGAACTGGGCTCCGCGAAGTCGTCGGAAACGAGTAGACGCATTTCATGCGCCATGATCACCGTTGCCGGAGGGGCGTCTCCATAGAGCTCCAGGCGCGCAGCCGCCCAGCGAGAAGCCGCTATCTTCGCTTCTTTTTCGTCGTCTGGAGCGTGAGAATCCATGGCGTCCATGGCGTCCTGCGCCTCTTTGAGGTCTTTTCGCGCAAGCACCGCGTCCACGTCAGCTTTGCCAACGAAACGCTCGGTTACAATATTTGCCCTATTCTCCGACACTTTGGCGAAGCCTGGACCAATGGCGACCGAAAACGTCTCCCCGTCTTTCAGATAGGACACAATGCCCGTCTTCAAACCCGCCAAGAGCGGGCGATGAGAAGGCAGCACGCCGAATTCACCCTGCACACTCGGTGCGGTAAACTCGTCTACTTCCTCCGAAAATTTCACTCCCTCAGGAGTCACGATCTCAAGGTGGATCTTCGCTGCCATTTAAATCTCTACTCGTTAGAAAATGGGTGAAGCTTTACTCAGCTCGATTGAGCGAGTTCAGCAGCCTTGGCCTTGACCATCTCAAGGTTACCGACGAGATAGAATGCCTGCTCAGGAAGATCGTCGAGTGCACCTGAAAGAATTTCTTTAAATGCCGCAATCGTTTCCTTTACGGGAACATACTTACCTTCAAGACCGGTAAACTGAGTGGCCACAAAGAAGGGTTGAGAGAGGAAGCGCTGCACCTTGCGGGCACGGGCCACAATCAATCGATCGTCTTCGGAAAGCTCATCCATCCCAAGAATCGCGATGATGTCTTGGAGATCTTTGTACTTCTGAAGAGTCTGCTGTACCTGACGTGCCACAGCGTAATGCTCTTTTCCGACAATATCGGGAGAGAGCATGGTGCTTGTCGAGTCGAGAGGATCGACCGCCGGGTAGATACCCGCTTCAGAGATTGATCGACTGAGAACGGTTGTAGCGTCCAGGTGGGCAAATGTCGTGGCGGGCGCCGGATCGGTCAAGTCATCGGCAGGGACGTAAATAGCCTGAACCGAGGTAATTGACCCCTTGTTGGTCGAAGTAATACGCTCCTGGAGAGCCCCCATCTCATTGGAGAGAGTGGGCTGGTAGCCTACCGCGCTGGGCATACGACCCAAGAGAGCTGATACCTCTGAGCCCGCCTGAGTGAAGCGGAAAATATTGTCAACAAAGAGCAAAACGTCTTGGCCAGCTTCGTCACGAAAATACTCGGCACAAGTCAAAGCACTCAGAGCAACTCGCGCGCGAGCCCCAGGAGGCTCATTCATTTGGCCAAAGATGAGTGCTGTTTTGCTCAGAACGGGCTCCCCCGTGTCCAACTTCGACTCAGCCATTTCGAGCATGAGGTCGTTGCCTTCGCGAGTACGCTCACCCACACCGGCAAAAACAGAAACACCACCGTGTGCTTTTGCCACGTTGTTGATGAGTTCCTGAATCAAAACGGTTTTTCCGACTCCAGCACCTCCAAAGAGCCCAATTTTTCCGCCCTTACGATAGGGAGCGAGAAGATCGATCACCTTGATACCGGTTTCGAAAATCTCGACCTTGGTGCTCTGGTCCACAAATTGAGGAGCGGGGCGGTGAATTGGCCATTTTTTCTTGGCACCCACGGGGCCGGCGTCGTCGACGGGCTCTCCGATTACATTGAGCACGCGCCCAAGAATTTCCGGACCAACAGGTACAGAAATTGGCGCTCCCGTGTCTTTAACCTCGAGTCCGCGAACGAGCCCTTCGGTGGACTCCATCGCGATCCCTCGAACGGTGGACTGCCCGAGGTGTTGAGCAACCTCTAGGACGACATTGTCCTTCTTTGCCGAAACGTTAGCGTTGGTTACGGTGAGGGCGTTTAAGATCTTGGGGAGCTGTCCCGGGGGGAACTCCACATCGACAACCGGACCGATAACCTGGGTGATCTTTCCAACAGCTGCTTGAGACATCGTAGTGACTTGAACCTATTTAGTTTCGAGTAAAATTCGGAGGATGCGCACCAAACCGAGCGGTAGAAACTTTTGACCGTTTCGGTAGAGCGTCGCCTTCATCGCCTTGGCAAAAATTACACAAGTTTTTTTCTGCGTCGGCACTTCTACTGGAGTCAGAGGCACCAAGTAGAAGCAGGCGCCGCGCGTCTACCATGCGTTTAGCCAAGTGCCAACGAGAACTGATCAGCGAGTCAGCATTTTTCGGGCTCTTTGAGAGCGGTCCTCCCGCCCTCATGCAAAAGCATGTATTCGCATTCCAGCTAATATTAGCTACGGAAGCGCTACCAAGTTGAGGGTTTTGCAATTTTTATCCTGGGCAACACGCACCCATAGATTCTTTTCTTCCATGAAAATTCTTGAAAAAAACAATCTTCCCGTCCCCTCAGAGGGGGGGCTTCCCACGTGGTCCGGATGCGCTATGCGTCGTCTCTAATGATCGCCCCAGAGACCATTGATAAGATACGCGACAGCGCCAACCTCGGAGAAATCGTAGGGGAGAGCGTCAAGCTGGAACGAAAGGGTCGGAGCCTCACTGGGCTTTGCCCTTTTCACAAGGAGAAGAGCCCTAGCTTCAACGTAAACGAAGACCGAGGCTTCTATCATTGCTTCGGTTGCAAGGCCTCTGGCGACGTCTTTAAGTTTGTCCAAGAAACGGAGGGGCTCACCTTTATCGAGGCGGTGCGCAACTTGGCAGAGCGCCTTGGCATTGATGTCGAGGACGATCTCTCTGCAGAAGACCGCCGACGAAAAACCGCCGAAAAGCGTCAAAAGCAGGGTCTTTACGAGGTAAACGCCACTGCTGCGGGCTTCTTTCAGTCGATGTTAGAGACCCATAGGTCGTGCCACCTGGCCCAGGACGAGCTCAAACGCCGAAGTCTTTCGATGGAGGGTAGCGAGGGCGAAATTCTTCGTTCATTTCAAATCGGCTACGCCCCAGATTCTTGGGACGAACTGACTGAATTTCTTAAGAAAGCTGGACACGATCTACGTTCGGCACAAAGCGTTGGTTTGATAGCACCGAGGCGCCAAGGAAACGGCTACTATGACCGATTTCGTCATCGACTCATGTTCGCCGTCCTCGATCTTCACGGGAGAGTTGTGGCATTTAGCGGGAGAGCTCTGCCCCCCATCAAGACTGGCTCAGACGATCCGCCAGCTAAGTATATCAATTCACCAGAATCGCCCATCTATCAAAAACGCGCAACTGTGTTTGGCCTCTACCAAGCTCGCTCGGAGCTTCGCTCAGGAAAAGCCTGCATTGTTGTCGAGGGAAATTTTGACGTCGTCAGCCTACATGCAAAGGGATTTACCCAGACAGTTGCCCCCCTCGGTACCGCGTTCACTTTGGAGCAAGGCAAGCAGATAAGGCGGTTTACCAACCAAGTGACTCTTTTATTCGACGGGGACAACGCGGGGAGAAAAGCCGCAAGATCAAGTCGAGCCCCAGCAAAAGAAGCGGGACTTTCGGCCCGAGTTGCAACCCTACCCGATGGCATCGACCCGGACGATTTTGCCCGTAGTCGTGGGGCTGAGGGGCTCAAGAATCTCCTGGGCGCAGCGCGCGGTATGCTGGACCACCTGATTGCGGAGATTCTCGACGAGAATTTCGCAGCCGCTGATGCAGAAGGGCAAGCTAAGCGAATTCAAGACGTGATTGAACTGTTGAAATCGGAGGACGATCCCAATGTGAGTGCCTTGGCTGAACAGCACGCGGACCGATTGGCCGCCCGTCTCGGTGTGGCCGATGCACATACATTTCGCGCCCTCCGGAAAAGTATTCGCAAGAGTCTCCAGTCGCCACCGACCCGCCAAAGTCAGCCCGAACCTCCCTACCCGATTGAACAAGACAATGAGAGTTTAGGTTACGACCCTCGTGACGAGGAACTCTCCATGCCAGGAAAAAGCACGGGCGGTCACGAGCGAACTCTTGGGCTTTGTAAGGCGATTTTTGGGGTATTTCTTGATTTTCCGGTGCTTTTGGAGAGTGAAGAAGTGCTCGCCTACGGTGCTCATATGGAGGGCGATATTGCCGCCGCTGTCGCTTGCTTGCGTGGAACGGTCGACGTCGACACTCCGAGAGCCGACATGCACAACGTAGTCGAGCGCCTTCCCGGTTTTCTTCGTCATTTCGCTAGAGAACGACTCGCCGCACCACTTCACGAAGATATTAGTGTCGCAAGGGTCGAGCTTTTCGCAAATTTAGATAAGCTACGGCAAATGGATTTCACGCGCCTATCCTCCACCACCCTCAACGAGATTGAGCGTGCACGACAAGAGGGCGATTATGATCAGGAGCTTGAACTCCTGAAAGAACTACAGATGCGAGCGCGCCATAAGCGCGGATTGTGAGAGGGGTATTTGTGGCCACATCAAAAGCTAAGCACGCGGGTTCTGTCGATACGAAACAAAAGTCGACGGCACTCAAGGTGTCCAATAAGAGTGCAAAACAAAAGTCTGGTAAGTCCAAACTGAGTTCAGCGACGGAGACCGCCACAAGCGCGGTCCCTGCAAAGGGCTCTACTCTGAACAAGGCAAGTGCTCCCGACAATCACGCTACCACGGCAGAAGCGGGTGAAAACGCTCCCTCCCCATTCGAGAAGGTACACGATATACTTCTTAGTCGAGGGAAGGACTTGGGGTACCTCACCTTCGACGAAATTGCAGAGCAGATGGAGGAGTTCTCAAACGATAGCAAGGCCATGGCCCAGCTCATGAGTTCTCTCGAAAAAGAGGATGTTGAGCTGGTGAGTCAGGCTCCTGAAAAAGAAGAGGCTCCATCTCCGCGCGCACGCAAGAAGGCTGAAGACCTCACGCGAAGCACAGATCCTGTGCGCATGTATTTACGTAAAATGGGTACTGTTCCTCTTCTCACGCGCGAGGGGGAGGTTGCTATTGCAAAGCTCATTGAGCAGGGAGACGACGCCATTTTAGAAGCGGCTCTACTGTGTCCCATGACCCTCGGTGAGTTTCTTTCTTACGGTGAAGCCCTGCGAGCGGGTAAATTAAAACCCAAGGACCTGGTTCGGGACACCGACGAGGACGACGATACCTTCAACGACGACGAAGTGCAGCGCCGGGTTCTCAAGCAATTTGACAAGGTAAACCACCTTCAACAGACTCTTGAAAACGCCCTCGCCAAGCCGAAGAAAAAAGAGACCGATAGCATCGTCGCAAACTGTCGCGCAGAAATCGTCGATACCCTGCAAAAGATGCGCTTTAACAAGCGCACGATGGATCGAGTCGTCGCCAAGTTAAAGAGTTATATTGATCGAGTGGCCGCGGCCGATATCATGGTGCGCGATTTGGAACGCCTTGCAAAATGTGATCGCGTTGCACTCGCTTCACAGATTGCAATGGCCAACGAATCGCCCGAAGCCGCGAGAAATTTCGCTGGAGATTTGCGTATCTCCGTTTCGGAACTACCACGCATCGAGCGCACGTTGGTCGACAACTCACTCACCATAGAAAGTGTCGAAGAAGAACTCGAAACTCCCGTAGAGGAAATTCTCCAGGCGCACAAAGAACTCTTAGTCGCAGAACGAGGTGCTGAGCGTGCCAAAGCACAATTGGTCGAAGCAAACCTTCGACTGGTCGTGTCGATTGCGAAAAAGTATACAAACCGAGGACTACAATTCTTAGATTTAATTCAGGAAGGCAATATTGGTCTGATGAAGGCAGTCGATAAATTCGAATATCGACGTGGCTACAAGTTCAGTACCTACGCTACCTGGTGGATCCGACAGGCTATCACCCGGGCCATAGCTGATCAGGCGCGCACAATTCGCATTCCCGTGCACATGATCGAGACTATCAATAAATTGATACGAACATCTCGTTATCTGGTGCAAGAACTGGGCAGAGAACCCACCCCCGAAGAAGTAGCCGTGAAAATGGAACTACCTCTGGAGAAGGTACGAAAGGTTCTTAAAATTGCCAAAGAACCTATCAGTCTCGAGACTCCCATCGGCGAAGAAGATGACAGCCATCTTGGTGATTTTATCGAAGACAAGAATGCGGTAAATCCTGCGGAGGCGGTCATTAGTATGAATTTAAGCGATCAAACCCGTACGGTTCTCAAGACACTCACCCCTCGTGAAGAAAAAGTTCTCCGTATGCGCTTCGGAATCGGTGAAAAAAATGACCACACCCTCGAAGAGGTTGGTCAGGGTTTTGATGTCACGCGAGAGCGCATTCGCCAGATAGAAGTGAAGGCATTGAGAAAACTCCGTCATCCAAGTCGTTCCAAAGGACTCAAAAACTAGTGCTTCGTTCGGGGGCCCCGTGGGCTCCTCAGGGCAGTGACCAGCACGCCAGCTGCTCATAGCTCACCAAAATTCGAGCATGATTGAAATATTTTAATGGGAATTCAATAATTGCGCACAATTTGCTACCTGCGCCCCAAGTCAGCGCATTCCCTTGTTGACGCTTACCGGCAATAGATGAAAGAACCTTGATCTTGTGGCCTCGTGTCGCGCTTCTCCTGAAAGCCAGGAGAAAGAAAAATAAGGAGAGCTTTCCTCATGCTCAATCGGAATTTTCATTCATCTTTACGAATTGTAGCCCATGTGGCTCTAACTGCTGGTATTCTGGTGACTGTCGCCTGTGGCGGACAAATGCCTCTCGCAGGCAGCATCAATGTGGCCGGCGATCCCCCCCCCCTTCCTCCTCCAGTCAAAAAGGTAGAAGCTCCCAAGCCTCCCCCGCGAGTAGAAGTTCAGGACAACAAAATTGAGATCCACGAGAAGATCCAATTTGAAACGCAAAAGGCCGTCATCAAGGAAGACTCCTTCAGTCTCATGGACGAAATCGCGCAGGTCTTTAAGGACAACCTGCATATCAAAAAGGTCTCCATTGAGGGTCACACTGATTCCGATGGTTCCGAAGCTTACAACAAAAAACTGAGCGACAAGCGCGCCAAAGCTGTCGTGACCTATCTTGTAGACAAAGGCGTTGAAGAAGCTCGGTTGCACGCAGAAGGTTTTGGAGAAGCCAAGCCCATCGCCAGCAACGATGCCGACGACGGAAAAGCTAAGAATCGACGAGTCGAGTTTAATATTCTCGAGCAAGATGTGACCAAAAAGAAGGTCGAAATCGATCCAGCGACGGGCAAAGAAACCGTACTCACCACCTCCAAAAAAACTCAGTCTAAGGCATCACAACATGCCGACGACAAAAAGAAATAAGGCACTCAGTGAATACCACGAACAAAATCGCCCTATTACTACTTAGTTCGGCACTCACTCTTGGCTGCCAATTCACCGCACGCTCGGCCGAAGACTACAACAAAGAGACAAGTCATCTCCTAGCTAGCAAGAAGGACCAGTTGAAGACCTGTTACGATACAGCTCTACAGTCGGACAAAACTGCAGCAGGCAAGGTGGCAGTCACCTTCACAGTTGAACCAAAAACAGGCGCCATTCAAGATGCCAAGATCAACGAGCCCGAAAGCACCGCTCCCAAGCCTCTTCAGCAATGTGTTCTGAATGCTCTGAACGGCCTTGCCCTCGATCCACCTGATCAGCGCGAAGGAGTTGCAAGCTTCACCTATGAGTTCAAAGCAAATCCGCCCAAACAGGGCTGAAATTTGATCACCAAAAAGGCCCACTCGACCTCGTGTCTGGTGGGCCTTTTTAATTTGAATATGATCGCTGAAAACGCCCACCTGGCTTCGTGCCTGGTGGGCATTTTTTTAATTTGGGGGTGACTACGAATGAAAGTAGTTCCCCGGAGCTCTCAAAACCCCGAGAGATTTAGAATAGCTTTGGCCTCGGTCATCGCTTCACGTAAATAGGGATTGTTCGTTCCCTGCTTCGCCTTCAAGAATGCATTCCAATGAGGCAGCGCATCTTTATGACGGCCTATTGCCATAGCAAGAAGTCTTCTTGCATCAGGCAACCAAATGGGCTCGACCTTTCGTTTCATAGCTCCGTCCACCGCTAGTTGAAGCTGAACCCGCGCCTCTGCAGCCCTTTGATTGGCAAGAAGTAAAGCACCATAATCTCGATTCCATGTCGGATCGACTGACTCCGAAGAAACGGCTTTTGCCCAAGCTGCCATGCCCTCAACTTCTTTGCCCAATTGAAGTAAAGCTCTCGCCTTGGACGCATAAACTTCTAATCGACTAGGAGCTAGCTCAAGAGCTTTATCAAGATCTTCAAGGGCGTCTCTGACGGCTCCTTGACGACCCCGTAGATCACCCCTTTTCCAGTAGGCGTCGGCTAATGTGCGATCGAGCTCGATTGTCTTGTCTAAAGAGAGTCCCGCTTGAGAATAATCTTTTAGCTCCATCGCTACCCAACCTACGTAAAGGTGATACTTTGCTCGACTTGCGTCTCTGGCCACTGCACGCGCCAAATGACGACGAGCCAATTGAAAGTCCTTTCTACCGTTCAAGACTGAGAGTCCCTTGCAAAAGTTCGCCTCGGCAGAATTACCCCGTTTCTCCAAAACCGGGTCGAGTAATTTTTTTGTTTTCTCGTAGTCCTGGCCCGCGCCTGCGCGACCGCAGGCAACTCGCAACATCAAGTCTAGATCCTGAGGAGCTGCGGCCAATGCCTTTTCGTAGGCTTCAAGCGCTTCATCAGAACGCCCCGACGCCTCAAATAGATTTCCTCTTTCTAAAGCAAGACCAGGATAATCTGGACTTTGTTTGTCGACACTATCGAAGTCACGGGCCGCCTCATCGAATCGCCGAGCCTGGCGTAGAGCTATTGCACGGGAAAAGAGCAAGCCGATATTATTCTTATCTAGCTCAAGAGCCTTCTCAAAGTCATTTACCGCATCATCGTAACTGCCGCGACTTGTCGAAAGATCGCCCAAAGCCTCGTATACAGCAGGATCCGAAGGAAACTTACTTTCCGCTTGGGCTATTACTTGATTTGCCTCCTCGACTTCTCCTCGCTGACTGAGCAGACGAGTCAGAGCAATATAAGAGCGTACTAACTCTGAAGACACCTCCCCTTTTTCGATAGCCGATTTAAATGCGGCCTCAGCAGCCTTCTTCTCTCCAACGGCGTCCTTGCCCATTCCGACCCAATACAAGACAGCTGAGGAGTCCGGATACTTCTCCTCAAGAAGAGCAAGTTGCTTTACCGCGTCTTCCATCTGCTCTAGACGCATTTTAGAACGCACCAACCCAAGATTTGCACTCAAACTTTCTGGATCTCTCTGAAGAGATGCCTCAAAACGAGTGAGCGCTTCGGTATATCGGCCGCTATCAAAAAGCGCTTGAGCAAGTCCCCTCTGGGCTGGCGCACTTCCCGAGTTAAGTTTTAATGCCTGAGTGAAAACAGTTTCCGCCTTTTTAATTCTCGAACGGGATAAATGCAGGTCGCCTAAGATCACCAATGCCTGAACTTGTTCACCTGGGCTTGCCCCCTTACCCTCGCTCAAGGGTTTCAGACTTTTGACAATACTACCGTCTTTCTCGCGCTCGCGAAGTTGAATCTCCGCAAGAAGTAAACGCGCTCCTGCATGTTGGGGGTTCTTCTCTAAAGTAGCGTCGATGTGTAGTCGTGCTTCATCAGCTTTCTTAAGCAGGGTCATTGCGCGAGCCATGCCAAAGTGCGCAGCCGGATTCTTTCCGACGTCGAGAACAATTTTCCATGCGTTGGCCGCCGTTTCAGCTTGACCGCTATTCAGAGCGGCTTCACCCACGACGCGAGCAAAGTCCGGCCCCTGGCTCAATAGGCGTGTAGAAGAAGTCGCTACTTCCTTTGAGGCTCCCCCTGCAGCCTTGCGTGTCAAACGAGCGAGCTGCAAAAAACGGGTATTGCGCTCAGCCTCTGCTAAACCATTCAGCAACACTTCTCCTTGAGCACTCACAGAGGAAGAAGCTCCAAAACGAAGCTGATGCAGCTCCCCCAAATAGGCGGCAAACGCGGCGCGGGGTTTGTAGCGGGGAGCGTCGCCCCGTCCACGATTGAGCACGGCAAAGGCCATTTCGAATTGCTCAGCGCTATCAAGCGCCAGGTGCTTTCGAGCAGCACGGATGTCCCTATCTAATTCATCACGGTGAGACTGAGCGTTGATGGTGTCCGTAATAAAGTAATATCCGTACGGACCTACTTCGGGTAGGAACGAAAGGGCCCCTCCTCCCACGGCAAATACAATTGCGCCGCCCAGAATAATTCGAATATTTCTGGAAAGTCCCGATGTTTTTCGACGTGCGCTCTTTGTTTTCTCTTTCTTCGATTCCGCATTCGCGCGACTTTCTGAAGGAGCGATAACCTGAGCCGTGACGGCAGCTGTCGTGGTTGCTCCGGTAGAATTGGCCTCAGCAAAACCGTCCGGTGCCTCTCCCCTGTCAATATCGGCTCCCAGGTCCAGCCCCCCCGAGTCACCACCCAGAGAAACGTCTCCGTACCCTTGCCCACTCTGCCCAGGCTCTGCTTGAGGGGCAGCGTCGTCGGTCGGGAAAGCGTCGAACTCGTCCTCCTCCTCCTCGCCCCCGCCCAAACTTACCTCGCCAAACCCCTCACCTGAAACGGACGGCGCTGGGATTGTCTGAGGCGATGTCGTTGGTCCCTGACCAAATACATTTTCCTCGGTGCGGGGTGCCGCTGAAGCGGCCGGATGACTCGTGAGTTCAAATTCTTCTAGAGGCTCGTCATCGACAATACCTTCAGTGCCCAATGATCCATTTGGAGGAGAGCCGAACGCCTCAAGCTCACTGAGGGCATCGGTATCCTCCGCTGTTGAAATGCTCATCTCCGCGTTGTCGGGCAAAGGCGCACTGAGTTCAGGAAGGCGTTCGCCGCTATCGGGTAAGGGAGCACTGAGATCGGGTAAGGGAGCACTGAGTTCAGGTAGGACACCAGCGGGAGTTGGCAAGCTCCCTCCTATGAGAGGCAGCCCTGCCTCCAGTTCAGGCAAGCCGGCTTCAATGTCGGGAAGCCCTGCTGCAAGTTCGGGCAACTCGGCACGAAGCCCAGGCAAACTCGCAGCGGCTGGGCTTGGTAAATCATCCCCCTGAACCGGAGACGGCAAGCCAATCGAGTCCGGTAAACTAGGTAGCTCCCCAGAAGAGAGATCGAACTCGTCGCTTGATCCCCCGCCAAGAGATAAACCGGGCAGATCCCCTCCTAGGCTGGGAAGATCTACCTCGCCGCCCAATTGCGCTTCGGGAGTCGCCTCGGGGGTAAGGGAGGGCAAATCGATGCCCCCTTCTGACACAGGAGGTCTAGAGACCGCTGCAGGTAAATCAAAGTCGGAGCTGTCATGAGAGCTAGTCGCTGAAAGGTCTAACTCATCAATATCTGATGTTTCCGCACCACTGTCATCTAGGGGAGCCAACTCCAATTCAATCGAAGCGTCTCCAGGAGCCACCCCCATCATGGTTTTTTTTGCCAAGGGGCGAGGCGGGACCGCCGCTCGTGCCGGGGGCAAATGGGCAGCCTCGGAAATATCGCCAGAGAGGTTGCCTGGCTCAGCAACTCCCAACATCGTTGCTCGATGCCGGGGGGGGGCTTTCTTAGGACTAGACGCTTTGCTCAATCCAAGCACAGCACCTAATACGGGGGGCTCCGAGAGGACAGGGGTACTCACTTGAAATGAGTCTCCACACTTGGGACAACGCATCTTCAGTCCCGTTGGGGGAACGCGACGTTCGTCCACTTGATAGGTTGAACTGCAGCTTGGACACTTGGCTTCGAACATGTTGGCTTCTTTGTGTACCAAGATCTGCAACAATTGTGACGAGGTAGATGGCGAAACCTTCGGATTTTACGCAGAAGCTTCATCCAGCCCATGCTTCGTGCTAGTCGGCGCTGGCGATGCAACGCCGATCACCAGCCATCATGGCCCTCATTGCCGTCCTCGGCATGTCCGCCCTTGCCTACCACGAGGTACGCCTCGACAAGTCTAGGAAGAGGGCCGATTCTACGGAAAAAGACGCTCAATTCGCTTCTGCCGCTGAAGCTATCCCCGAGATAAAGGCTCCTGATGAGAGCTCAATCTCGCCGGCGAGTGCCCCGCCCCCCGCCGGGCCCCCACCTAAAACCTCCTTTCATCTGCTCCCCGACGGAAGCCCCGTCCCGCCCCTCGGGGACTCAAGCCCCCGAAGAATTAAGTTGGGCGTGGCTCTGTTTCGGTACAAAGGCGCACAAGGAGCGAGCTCCTCGACCCGCTCCAAAGAAGAAGCCACGGTGCTCGCCCAGAACGCCTTAAGCACAGACAAAGACAACTTTGCCGCACTGGTAAAAAAAGGAGACCGGGGCTCTCAGGCAAATATCGGATGGATCAAGCGACGAGTGTTGGAAAGATCCATTGAATATGCGGTATTTTCCCTAAAGAAAGGCGAAGTTACGCCTGAGCCTCTCGATACTCCGACTGGCCTTTGGGTCGCCAAGCGACTGCGCTAGGGAGGCTGTTTTCCGAATATTTCACCTGAACGTCTGGCGCGTGGCCACGGGCTTTCATAGAGTCGGGTGGGCCTCATGGGAGAGCCTACTCTTCTCATGTCGGCACACCTCTCCAAAGTCATTCCTCCAGCGTCCCAAGCGGCCCCCACCGCTGCAACGCGAGAGCAAGGACTGCGCACTCTCCAGCTAGAGCTGGAGAATCAATCCGATAGCCTGCACAAGGCTCTTCTACATCACGAAATTGCGCGAGTTCACGAACGTAGAGAAGATCTGACTTCCGCAGCTCGTGAAGAACTTGCGGCCACCCAGTGCGCAGAAGACTTCATTGAACCCATCGAGTCGCTTCTAGATATAGCCACACGCGGGCGATCCAAAACCAATTCGATCAAACTTCTTGATCGCCTCAAGAGAGTCGCCCTCACATCCGAGGGGCAAGTTCGTGCTTTCCTCGCATTAGCGCTCACACTGGCCGCAGAAGAAAAGGTGATCGATGCGATAGCTATCCTTGAAGAAGGACTCAATGAAGTCCCGACCGATCCAAGCTTGTGGCTCGCCCTTGAGGCAATGGCCAGCCTAGAAGGTAATCTGCTTTTAGCGCGAAAGGCTGCTACCGGAAGGGCCGCGCATGCACGCAATAGTGATTTACGCTGTCTCTTATTGGAACGGGTAGCACGCCTAGAAATGAGCGCTGGCAATGCCGGCGCGGCGTACGCATCTCTAGGGCAAAGTGTCGATGAACTGCCTTCGCTACGAGCCCTACAGCTCTGGGAGGACCTCGCGACAACGGCAAAAGACTATGCCGAAGCAGGCCGAGTTGCCATTCAAACGGCCACCATTTTGCGTGGAGCACTAGAGGACACGGGCGAAGCCAATCTCTACAAGATCCCTCATGACGAGCTCACCGAAGAGCGAGCCAATGCTGCCCAAATACGAGCTATAATTTGTGCGCTCCTAGAGAAAAATCTAGAAGAAGCCATCGAGTTGGCTCAGGCGCTTGTCGAAGTATCACCCCTATCGCCCCTCGCCCAGAGTCTACATTATCAACTACTACTTCGTTCTCTCAATGAGGGGGGCACCCACAATCAATCCACTTGGGAGTGTCTTCAGTCGTTGCTCGAACTTCGCTCCGAGGATAACGACGAGAAGACCTATTTACTCTCCAACGCTGTACTCATCAGTCAATCGCTTGACCAAGAGGGCTCTGCCTTAGAAGAGGACAGGAGCCGACTGCTTGAAGCATTGGAAGGTCTCAAAGTTCACGCCTCGAAGAGTGCACTCAGTGAGCTTCATGATTGGCTCGGTGCTGAAAAGTCCGGCTCGGCCGCGAAACTCAGCTCACTCTTTTTGAAATGGCTCCATGACAGCCATAGCCAGAGCAGCGAGAAAGTTCGCCCTACCCACAAAAGTGGTAGTTTAGCGTTGGCAACCGTTGTTACGTTAGTTGTCGCCTCCAAGTACGACGAGGCAGAAAAGGTCATCGAAGAGGAAGGCCCCGCGTTGGATACGTTTGGCCTAGTCCTAGGGCGCCTCATCGCTTCACTGAAAAATGACGCCCTCAAGTACGCCGAACTAACCCATCGGCTTGCCGATATATTAGACGACCCGCAGGAGCAAAAGGCACTCGACTGGGAGAGCCTTAGGTTCGCACTCAGCCGTGGCGACGATCTGCAGCAAGCTCCCATTGCGTCAACCCCCTGGACATCCCTAGCTATCACCTTTCTTCAACTAGCTGATAGGTTTCCGCGCGCGAGCGGCCCAACGGTGACGACAGCAATAGACAGTTCAACTTCATTGGTTGAAGAGGTGTACCGGTACGTCGGGCAGCAAAAACCTTCGGCTGAATTCGAGCGTGCTCTTTTTGCCAGCGCCCTAGCGCACACCGGTGACACCGGGGATCTGCTCAAACTGTGGAAAAAATCCCCCTCAGATCCCCTCCTCGCGGGCGCCCTCATCCAGCGTTACAGCGATATTCAATCAACAGAACTCGATGAGGTGCGAGTTCTCTCCGCCCGTGGCCTCGATGATGAAGTACAAAAGAGCTCCTGGTATATTAAGAGCGCGGCGTCTTACCTACGGGCTGGAAAAACTCACCAAGCCCTCGAGACCCTCTCGATTTCTGCCAATCTTCACACCGATATTCTCGAAGAGTTGGAACATTGGTTCTCCCTAGAAGAAAAGGCAAATTCTCCAGCGCAAAAGTTCAAGCACCTGGACTCACTAGAGCAGATTCCCGACGAGCGTCATTTGGAATACTCGGCTCTCACTTGGAAATTGTCGCCAGACAGTCTAGCGACACGCTGGCAAGAAAGCGAAGAGAGTGGGGAGCCAGGCATTGAAGCCGAGCAAATTCTGCAAGTGCTGAGTGCTGCAACGTCAAAGTCGACCAGCCTTTCTCATGCCCTTTCACGTACGGAGCTCTTTCAGCCAGTTCAACGGGCAGCCCTCTCGTTGGCACGCACCTTTGACGAGTCAGAACAAGAGGAGTTACTTCAAGCTAGTGAGAGTTGGGCGCGTATCTCTGACAATAGCGCAGCACTTCTTACCCAATGGGTCGCGGCGCGGCGCTGCAACAATCGCGATATGCAGGCTCGCGTGATGCTACTGCTCGCCCGTACCCCGCAACTAGCGCCCTTGCTAGCATCCGTCGATCTGGAGAGCCTCAACCCCGACGAATTGGAAACCCACCGCGACGCACTTCTCTCCAACTTCGAAACAACCGAGAACAAAGCGGAGGTTGCCTGGGCTATTCTGGAGATGGGCGATGATCGCGTTTCCGAACAAAATGCTAAGAATATTCTGCGGTTGAGTGACGCCCTCGATACGCCTTTAGAGGATGTCGAGGGGCAAACTGCAATTTTGGCCGCCGGTTTTCAATATCTCAATCTTGGGGCTCCTGGCCAAGCCCTCGAGCTCTTCGAAAGCCTCCTGCCTCATATCCCTACAGATCTCACACTATGCCATGGCTTGTGTCTCGCAGCGGCACACGAGAACCGGCCGGACATTGAGGCCGCAGCGAGTTGCACCCTCGCGCAAAATACATCCGACAATCACGATGCTGCCCGGCTTTGGGAGCGCGCGGGGCTGCTCTACCAAGATGACCTTGAAGACGCGGCCCGTGCGGAGGAATGTTTTACCTCTGCACTCAATCGCGTACCCGGTAGTGCCTTTGCCTTCGAGCGTGTCTATAGAATCGCACGCAGCCGCTCAGATCGAGCGCGCCAAATTGAACTCATTGACGATCGATTGGATACGGCAGATTCAGAAAGCCTCAAAATCGAATTGAATTGGGAAAAGGCCCGTTACTGTCATATTTTAGGGCGCCGAGCCCTTGCCTGGCATGCTCTCGAGGAAGTTCTTGCTCTCTCCCCCGAGCATTTACCAGCTCTCGCCTTAGCAGCCGAAGTCCACCTCGTGGACGGCAGGTTGGAGCCCGCTGCAACAACTTTGCGTAGCATCGCTCTGCACCCCGAGACTCCTCAAGCGCAAAGACGGAGCGCGGGTCTGATAGCTTGTGACCTTTTCGAGAAGTTACGTCGCCCGGGAGATGCGGTAACCCTTCTTCAAACCCTCAGCCAGTGGGGCCCCACTGGAATTGCAGAGCTGGAGCGAATGGCACGCGCCTTGGCACGCTCAGAAAATTGGGGAGATGCCTACAAGGCATTTTCAAGGCTGAATCACGATCAAGACACCATTGAAACACGCCTAGAATCTGCCCGAATGATGCTAGCCATCCAACGAGATCACCTACGAGACCCCGCCGAATGGAAAGAAGCGGCTCGCTGCGTACTGAGAGACGCTCCGCGAGATGCTGACGGTGTGCGAGCTGTTCTCGAATTGGATTTTTCCACAGAAGAACGGCAAGTTCTATTGAAAGAAGAGCGAGAGCAAAGCCGTGAATCGCTCCAGCGTACTCCTTTGCACCCAGAAGAAATTGCTCACTTTGCAATGCTCTGTACCAACTGTGAAGACGAAGGTTTAGAGCGAATTGCCTTAGGCAACCTTCAACTTGTCGGCAAACTCTCCTCCGAACTTCAAACTCGCTTAGAGACTCTCCGTACCCATTGTCCTCCCCTCCCCTGTAACCCCTGGAGTGTCAGGGATCTAGAAGTACTCGCCGCTCAGGGCCAACTGGAGACCGACGAACACCCGGCTGTAGCTGGGCAATTAGGAAGCACCGGCGCCTACGCAAGAATTATAGCCCCGCACATAGCGGCGCAGCTTGAGCCCTCCCTCGAGGCCCTGGGCGTCAGCTCGCTCATGCGTATTGATGAATTCTCCAATAGCGAACACCGAGCAGAAGTAGGAACCTGGGTAGGTGCATTTCGTGATGGCGATTTCGAACTCTATATTGGGGGCGACGATCCGGACTGTATACGAGCTCTTGAAGGCGATCTTCCGACCATTCTACTTGGCAAGGGTATTGTGAGTCCCCTTTCTCGTACCAATCAGGCGCGTCTCGTTTCCCAACTCTCAGCACTCCATCATCGCACGGTAGCCTTCCTCAATCATCCCACTGAGTTGTCTCAGAAGTGGCTCTTCGCCTCAGAAGTAATCGCGGGCAACCAACCAGATGAGGACCCCGAAGTGGCAGAGATGGCTCGTACCCTCTCCCAGTCTATCTCCCGAGAGGAACGAGAGGAATTGGTTCGACTCAGTTGCGAACTGGCAAAGGCTGGAGTCAATATCTCAAGTGCCCCCTTTGGGACGCTCTTAGGCTCAGCACGAGCAGCTGTCTTGGCATTTGGCGACGCCTCAATACTTCGCCAACTCCCCGAACTACTCCCCCCCGATGAACGACGGCGCAACGGGGTCATGGCAGACGTGCTTCGTTTCGTCCTCACCGAAGAATTTTTCGCATTGCGCAACCGTGCAGGGCTAGAACTAGCATGAGTGATTCAAATATTAATGAGCAAGACGATAAAGTGAATCAGTCCCTAGTTTCCCGAGACTTGGAGCAGCTCTTTAGTGCAGGTGATGAGCAGGAAAGCAATTGCGTTCCAGGGGAAGGCTCATCTCTGCCCCAAACGGCTTCCCCTCTCGCAACGGACCGACTCAAACTGGCAGAAGCACTTGAGCTATCAGCCAATGAGCAAAGTTCAGCCCTTTCTAAAAGTCGCGGCCTCCTGATTGCCAGTCAACTCTATCAAGAAGAAAACGAAGAAGAACGGTCCTTCACGGCCGCGCAACAGGCAGCTGGTATTTCGCCAAAGCTGGGCCTCGCCTCGCTCTATCTACGCAAAAAGGCCAAACGGCGCCTCGACGGCGAGACAGCTGAGCGCACATTGCAAACCAGTGCCCGGCTCGCGGCGGACAAAAGCTCACGGGTACACGCGATTGGAGTCTACGCGAGCTTTCTTGAACGCGAGGAACGATTCGAAGAAGCTGGTGAACTGCTCGATCAATCTGCTCGCTCGGGCAATTCAACCACCTCTCTCCTCCTACGAAGAATTATTTTTCGCTTAACACAAGGAGAAAGCCTCGCCGGCGTCGAGATACCTTCCCACCTTGATTCTCCAATCAAGATAGCTCAGGAAGTTTTAGGATCACCCGCCTCAGCCGAAGAATGCTCCGAGCTCATTGGGCTGCGCGCTGCCCGTCAGCTGGCGTTGGGCAATACCCATGAATGGGAAAAGCATCTCCTGAAAGATCTGTTAAAGGACACACCATCCACTCTCTCCGCAGGGCAAACTTCTGTGCGGCTAGAAATTTGGAGAGACGGCCTCTCCGAGTTAAATTCCGCGTTGCTTTCTTGTGAGCCCAATGAAGGGGCACGGTCTCTCACCTTGCTCAAGGGCCTCGCTCGTCAAAGACCATCGCGCCGCGTTCTGCGTACTTTGGCCGCAAGATGTGTCGAAGAATGCGATCAGCAAACTTTGGAGCAAGTCTTAGGGCTAGCCGACCCCGGCTCGGGAACATTTACGCTGATTGAACGTTGGTTTCTCAGCGGTCGGGCAAACATTCAACTTCAGCTCAGCGAAGAAGAAGCTCACTCATTGTCTCACGACGAGCCCGCATTGGCCCTCGCTCTAGGCCCCGACGAGCTTCCTGCTCTTCGTCCGGAAGAAGCATCAGAAACCAGCCTTCTTGTGCAGCTTGGCGCGGCAATGCTACGACTCAGGAGCGAAGCCTCCGCTACATCGCCCCTCCTCAGCGAATCGGGGATTGCCGCTCTAGAAGAACTCAACGAGCGCTCCACTCAAGGTGAACTTTGTGAGGCCCTCGGGCTCTTACGGAGCGTTTCTTTGGGACACTCCCTAGAGTCCGCCAAATTCTTAGACAAGCTGAGTTCTCGGGCAAACTCCGCAGCGGGACTGGTCATGGCCGGGGCCCTGCTGCAACGCAATGAGGAAACCGACGCTGCTGAACTTGCTTATTCTTCTGCACTTAAGCAGGTGGAGGACTCTACTAGCGACTCATCCACCCTCGCTCTCGCCGCCATACAGGGACTGCTCAGTCTAGAAAACCAAGAGAAGAGTGAACTGCTTCTACGCCTTTCGGAAACATCCCATTCGGTCGAATTGAAATATGCTCAACAGCTAGAGAGCGCTCTCAGTCTTCCCGACGAAGAGAGAGGTCACGATCTACTGAAGGCCAGCACAGACCTCTTTGAGACCGAGCTGCTCGCCGCCAGCCCACTACGCTCGCAGAGCGAACACAATTTTTTCATCGCTGCGCTCTCGGGCCTTCTTCTCGCTAGCTCTTCATTGGCCGAACAGGCCGGAGCTAAGGCTCTGGCAGACGATGCACGTAGGCTCTTGAGCGAACACCCGTCGACATGCGGGCGAATGGTCGCCTTTCGAGAACTCTGGGAAACGACCATATCAAAAGACAAGGAAGAAGAATCCACTATTTCCCTGCGCAAGCTGTTTAGCTCAAGTAGTGATGCCTCCGAGCGAGCGATTGCTCGCTTTTCGTTAGATTCAAAGGAAAACGAGCAAACGTCTCCCAGCTCCAAAATCTCCCTAGGGCAGAATGTACCCGTAGAATGCACAATGGAAATGGCAAAGGCTATTATTCAAAACGATCTAAGCGAGGCAACTAGCTGGGGTAAGAATCTAACTGATATCGATCCTATCATACCTTCGCTTCTTCGCGACTTGGACTCTTTGGGCGGAGCGCCTAAAAAACACACTAGCTATTGGTTAGATCGCGCGCAAAATACAAACTCCGATGATATCAGGCGATACGCCTATGAACGTTTGGCCTCTCTAGACAGCGCACGCGGTGATCTCTCAGGGGCTATGCTTTGGAGGAAAACCTTAGCCGAAGAATATCCCAAAGATCTCCCCTCGTTACTACGTCTAGAAGAGATTCAGCTTTCTGAGGGCACCGGTGCAGTTCTTGAGGGGAGTTCACTCCAGTCGGCTTTGCCGCCGGGCGACAGAGAGCCCTACAGCTTGGTGGCGGGCGCAGTTGCCCTCGCAAACTCAAAAATGCGCGATGCCAATCGACACCTTTCGGGCCTACTTGACCAAGGAGCACCACCGCTCCTAGCAGCGCGGGGAGTAGCAACCGCGGCCCGTGAAAGGCGCGACGATGAGATGTTATTTTCTGCGGTAAAACACCTCACTTCCGACAAGTCCAGCGATTTGGACAGGTGCTCAACCGCCCTGGCAACCGCTTTGTTGCTCTCTCGGATGGGACGCCAAGAAGAAGCTATTTCTTGGACGAGAAGAGCTCTCGCAGCCCGGGGGGGAGCTTTTGCTGCCCACCAACTCCTTCATCATCTCAATCAACCAAAACACGCGGTCGAGCAAGCAGAGCAGCTCGAGCAGTTTGCTTGCTCCGTTGCTGCCCCGCAACATCGCGTCGAATTGTGGTTGGAGTGTGCCCAAGTCTGGGAGAAAGCAGAGGACCCCGATCGGGCAATTTTGGCGTACTTAAACACGTTAAAGTCGGCTCCAGAGCACCAAGATGCATTTGATAGACTTTGTTTTCTATATAAGCGCCAAGAACTCTACCCCGCTCTAGAAAATCTTCTCGCGGCAAGGCTCAAGTTACTCCCAGAGCAGGCGAAAGAACGTCTCACTCTTGAAGTCAGTCTTTCGGAGACGCTGATGCACCAGGGCAAGGCACTTGATGCAAAGATTCACCTAGAATCAGCGCTACTGCTCGACCCAACTAAGTGCTCCATTTTGCGCGCGCATGCAGATGTAAGTGCAGAGTTAGGAGAACACCAAAGCGCCGAGAAATCGCTCTCGGCCCTGCTTACGAAAACCTCAGATCCCAGCGACCGAAAAGAAATATTACGGTCACTTGGACACCTCTATGACGAGCACTTAGGTCAACTCGAAAATGCAATGGACGCTTTGCAGGCTGTGCTCAAAATTGACGAAAAGGACGACGAGACCGCGACGGTACTCATTCGTGTCTATTGCCGTTTGGGCCTCGCCGAACGAGCAACCGCTTTGCAGACCAAGCTGATCCAGAGCGCGACAAGCCCCAAAGCGAAGCGCGCAGGGGCCCTCAACCTAGCGAAGCTCTACGAAACAGTCGCGAATGATCCGAAACGGGCTGCCGCTACATTGGAGAGAACCCGTAAGGCGTGGCCCCTCGACGCGGATGTCCTCCAGGCAGTGGTCGAATTTATGGATCGCCAAGGAACGGCCGGGCAAAGAGGGTTTCTCCTCGACAGAGCAAAAAAGGACGCACGACGAAAGCTCGAGACGGAACGTCTCGATGGGGCACTTCTCGAAACCTTAGCTCGTGTTGCACAGCTAACAGGTAAAAGTGCTCTTTGCGAATCTACCACTGCCGCACAATCCGCTTATTTGGGCAAAGGAGAGTCCGCGCTGAAAGGCGCGGGGTTGAACGCACTCGACCCTCGTATTGATGATCTTCTTTCGCCCTACGGACTCACCGCACCCCTGCGCGCACTTCTTCGCAAGACGGGAGCTGCTATGGACGCGGCTTTCTCAGTAGATCTATCCTCCGTCGGGGCTGAACCTCTCAAAGAGGGAAAAACGTTTGACCGAATAGCGCAGATTGCGGCGGCTCTCAATTCCACAGCCCCCGAGATCTACGTCTCCAAGAGTCTAGGCGCAAAATGCATACCGCTCACGACCGAACCGGCACGCCTGCTTGTGGGAAAAGCACTCGATGAGTTAGCAGAACAGGAGCGTGATTATTTAATTCTGCGTGGTCTAAAAATGAGATGGCTGGGAGTGGGGGCATTGTTACGAAGTAAGGAAGAGGACGCCTGGCCGATGTTGGTTGCTCTTCTGCACCTTTTTGCCCCCAACTGGCGCCCCACATCTGTCGACATGCAAAAGACGGTGCAGGCAAAAGCATTGATCGAGCAGAGGCTCGCTCAGGTTGGCTACGACGACGATGTGCCTATGTTGGCCCTAGAAGCGATTGGCTCAATAGGAGAACATGGCGCGCGATTTGCTCAGCATGCTCGCGCCCTCGCCGAACGTACTGCATTGCTTGGGGTCGGCGATCCTGCGGTCGCCCTCTCGGCTTTGGCCGCAAGCGAAGGCAAGTCACTTCCAGCCTCCGGACCATCGCGATTTCGCTTTCTGAATGGAAACGAGGCCGCTAGAGACATTCTGCTCTTTGCAGCCTCAGAAAACTGTGCAACGGCCCGAGTCGAACTGAGTCTAGCTCGTCGTGACTCAACGCCAGAGTTGAACCCAAGTCCCAAAGAAACACCGAGACGTAGCGCTCCTCGTCCTCCCCTTCGTCGCCCCCCTCCACCTAAACGCTCCTAATACTTTACCCCCCATTCAAGAGGACTAATCTAGGTATCAGCGGTTTGCGTGAGCTTTGGCTTTGGGCAAAAGCGCTTGAGAGCCCTCGGTGGACTGCGCTCGCAGAGGTGTGCGAAAACTCGCACCATGATCTCTTGAGGTGAGCAAGGCATATGGCTCCCCCAAGTTGGAGCCTCCGTAAAGCATGAGATCATCCCCCGAAACGAGAAGACGAAAAGGCGGGCTAAAAGAACTTGCAGCCGAGTCATGATCGAAGGCAACTATCCAGGGAAGCCAGGACCGACCGTCATCGCGCGAAGAAGAGACTCTGGTAATTCCACCAAAACTCCTGCTGAGGACGGTATCCCCTCCGATACGTGCGACGTCGACTGGATAGTAAAGTTGCTCTCCACCTGTCTCGGGAGGCGTCAGATCTTTACAGGGCAAACGAAAAGGACAGAGCCTAAGTCGCACGGGACGATGACCAGTTTCGTCGGGAGGCAGCACGAGCGCTGCAACCAATGCACTCCCATCGCAGGAGATCCCCGCAATTTCTTGCGTAACCTTTGAGAGGACTGCAATCTGCGGTGCTGCTTTTGGGCCCTGAGAGAGCACAATACGCCTGCCGTCATTTGTTCTCGAAAGTGTAAATGCCCGGCCCTCGTCGTCGGCCATGCACCGTCCACGAATTTCCCCGGCCAAGCCTGCCCCACCGGGAACCCAGTCCATCCCACCATTTTTTGACAAGAAAGTTCTACCGTTGGCGCCCGAACCTAAAGAGAGAACAACGGTATCGCCATAGGCAACTGTCGAACGATAGAGCTGTCGACGAGCCGGAAGGCCACGGCCCCTACCTGCTTTCGGTGGTGCGGGCGAGTGACTCGCTTCTTTTGCGTGGCTGGAGGCAACCATCAAATGAAGTCCACCCCCTCTTACAAAAGGCCAGGCACTGTTGGCTAATGCTTCAAGACGCTCCAAGGACAAATCCAAATCGGCTAGCGAGGGGCGCGGGGCAGATTCAGGACCATTTTGATACTCCTTGAATTCACTGGCCAATAGACCATGGAGCTTCTGAGCTGCGTGACTCACCTCAATCTCCTGAGCCAAGGTCTCACAAGAGCGAAGGGGGGCGCGAGCGGGCGCCGCTGAGACGACCCGACGTCGCACCAACTCTGCGAATTGATTCGGCTGCTCGCGCAGAAGTACCGGACCCGTGGGACCCACCATGCACAAAGCATAGTTGGCGTACGACACAGCACGATTATGCAGTCGCCACGACGCGAGTCCTCGAGGCCAACTCCAACCTATCACACCCGCCATCAAGGCTAAGAGCAATAAATGTCGAAGTCGAAATTCGCCGACTTTTACTTGTTGAGGCAGCTCCGAAAGAGACGGCCGCTTGAGCGAGTTCATCGACTCTTTCTAGTGAAAACTCACTAGAAAGGGCAACTTTGAGGTATCGTCTAATGCGCTCACGTAAGCCTCAAGCGACATGTGCACCGACCTCAAGTCTCTAGATAGAAAACATGAGGCACACAGCGCCAAGTACGCTATTGCGCACACGCTGCATGAAGAGTCTTACCTCACCGCTTCTTTGCACACCACAAGACGAAGCACGGATGCCACAACTAAAAGCTGGGCGCACACGCACATCATGAACTCGCACAAGGCGAGCTACTCCAATGGTGGACAAAGAAACAATTTCGGATCGAACTGATCTCGGCGTCGGTCGGTTGACTCAGAACGAACTGAGCTAACGACTTAGAGCCGAGGTTCTTCCGGTCGGACACGCTTACGGCGCCGACGAGCTGCCTCCGCAATTTTCTTGCGGAGTTTAATCGAGGGTTTCATATGATGGCGGCGACGCTTGAGCTCCCTAAGGGTGCCTTCGGCTGCCATCTTACGTTTGAGGTGCTTGATAGCACGCTCGATACCTCTGTCACTGACCTGAACCTCGAGAGGCCGGCACTGCACTGATTCGCTGGGATTAGCCACGGGACGCGAGATATGGCAGAGGAAGAGCGTGAGTGCAAACCAAAGAGGCCCTTATTGACCACGATAGAGAAGGTATTTTCATTTCCTGGCCGTCCAACGGCAATTCGTGCCCCTCACGGGGCAAATATTTTTGAAATTAGTTGGCCCAACGGGGCCGCCCACCGCATTCCAAACGAGATTCTGAGAGGATTTTGTCCCTGCGCCGGCTGCCAGGGACATTCAGGAGAGATCAAATTCCAAGCGGACAACAATCAAGAGCTGCGGGATATTTCGACCGTGGGTAATTACGCTCTGAGTCTCACCTGGGGTGATAGCCATAGTACGGGGATCTATACGTTTGAATTTCTGTACCGCCTGGGGGAAATGCACGACCAACTAGGAAGCCCTGGGTTGATCGAGCTATCAACTCTTCCCCGAACGAAAATCCTTTAGGTACAGGAAATATGGCAGAGCGAATCTTAGTGCTCACGACCTCCTACCCCCGAGGACCTGGAGACCACGCTGGGCATTTTATTGAATCCGAGGCCATTGAGCTAGCGCGACAAGGCAACCAGGTCACCGTGTTCTGCCCAGGAAATCCAGAGGAAAAGGTTTCACAGATACCTTCTTCTGATGGGGGGGGAACGCCCCAGGTCAAATATTTTGGTGGCGGCATACTATTTGGACATCCGGGAGCCTTACCGCGTCTGAAAGGGGCTCCTTGGCGGTTGCTGGGGATGCTCCAAGCAACTCGACGCCTACGCCAGCTTGTCATGGGGCACAATTTCGATCGTATCGTTGCTCATTGGCTGCTCCCCACGGCATTTCCATGGGCCACTCAACTATTTTCAGCGACAATTCCTTTGGAGGTCGTAATTCATGGCAGCGATTTACGTCTCTTGCTTCGAGCCCCTGAGATAGTCATTCGACGTCTACTGCTTCACTTATACCGCCGTAAAGTTCAACTTCGCTTCGTTTCAGAAAGTCTCAAGAAGGAACTGAGCCACATTGCCCTCCCTTCCCCTCTCAGGAGCTACGTAGAACAAAGCCAGGTTCGAGCCTCACCCATCAGAGTGCCCGCTGGAATATCGTATAAAAAGGCTCGAAATCTCCTCGGTTTGAATCACCACGACCGCTGGGGGGTGATTGTGGGACGTCTAATAGCCCCCAAGCGTATTTCGGTTGCCCTCAACGCTGCCGCCCTGGTGCCCGGACTAAGTGTCGCTGTAATTGGCGCTGGGCCTTTAAAAGCCAAGCTAGAAAAAAACCATCCGAAAGTTCGATTTCTGGGACAACTCGAACGAACCTTGGCTCTCCAATGGATTGCCGCAGCCGACCTTTTGCTCACGCCCTCTCTTCTTGAAGGCGCCCCCACCGTTGTTCGAGAGGCACGAGCCCTCAATACCCCTGTCGTTTGCTCCAATAGCGGAGAGGTTTTTCACTGGGCAAAAAGCGATCCGGATCTGTGGGTCCTCACTCATTCGGAAGGGGAAGAACCTCCATCACGCTCGAATACGCGGTAGTAGTTGGGCAAAATTGCAGGGTCGGGTTCGGCTGTCCAATTGGCTACGCAATATTTTATCAATTGCGAGGCGAATCGCCCCCGTGGAGCCAGGGAGCGCAAAGACAAGTGTTCCACCGCAGAGAGCAGCCATAGCGCGAGATTGAATGGTGGATGCCCCGATGTCCTCGTAGCTGAGCATGCGAAATAATTCACCAAAGCCAGGGATCGCTTTTGTGATGAGAGGAGCAAGCGCCTCGGGGGTCACGTCGCGTTGAGTAATTCCTGTTCCGCCAGTCAGAAGAATTACGTCAACCTCTTTCCTCTCTATATTTTCAGAGACCACCGCTCGAATAGAGGTGATCTCGTCCCGAATGATCACTCGATGAATCAATTGATGACCGGCGTCCTTCACAAATTCAAGAAGTGTCCCTCCGCTTTTATCAGTCTCGATAGTCCTGGTGTCGCTGATAGTGAGAACAGAAATTCCGAGACAGGTGGGCGCCGCGCCCCCGCCATCAATTTTGTCAGACATTTTTTTTTCATAGCCCTCCGCCGCCCTGGGTGCACCCATCAAAGAAAGCTTTTTAGGGAGAAAACTATCCCCCAGGCCCGAGTACTGATTGAATCGGCTAGATGCTGTATCGTGCTTTCCTCGTCGGCGTACTTTTTTTGCTCCTTGCCTGTACAAAAGAAAATGAGGGCCCAGTCATTCTTCCACAGAGTGAGACAAAAAGTTCGCCCATCCTCTCTCGCCCTCCGCAATCACGATTACAAAAGGGCAGTTCGCGTACCCTACCCGTCCCTCGAGACAAGCTGTCGCCGTCTCTGAGGAATCTACCCAAAGTTCACTCAGGCCAGGTGCGTTGGGGCCAAGAAGCAGACGCCCAGGGGTCCTTAGGGGTCGTGAGTTCGGTCGAAGAAGCGGCCACAAAAGTCGGCGTCGCAATTCTCCAGAAGGGAGGAAATGCCGTGGATGCAGCAGTTGCTACGGCGTTTGCTCTCGCAGTCACTCACCCCAACGCTGGAAATATCGGAGGCGGGGGCTTCATTTTGCTTAAATTAGGCAATCAGGTCGAGGCTATCGATTTTCGGGAGAATTCTCCTAGCAGTCTCACAGATGAATCTTTTTGGAAAATGATAAAAGCTGGAGGACGAGGTCCCGCCTCGGTCGGTGTTCCCGGCACGGTAGCGGGGCTTTACTTAGCTCACTCACGCCACGGAAAACTACCGTGGCAAGAAGTGGTGCTCCCGGCAGAAAAGCTCGCCAGCGCAGGCTACATTCTAGGGCGTCGCCAGGCAAAAACACTGGGGTGGGCCGCTCGCGATTTGCGGCGCAGCCCCCTGGCACGACAAGTTTTCTTTCCTGGTGGAAAGGTGTCGAAGGCTGGGGCGATGATTCGACGCCCACGCTTGGCCCAAGCTCTCGCAAGAATTCGTCAAAAGGGACCGTCCGGGTTCTACTCTGGAGAAACGGCAGCTGACATCGTTTCGTCTCTCGGCAAAAGCGGGCTGCTCTCCCTCGACGATCTAAAAAACTACCGGGCAAAGATTCGCTCTCCGCTCTTCTTCGATTTTGGAGAATACCGCATCATCACAATGCCCTCCCCTTCTGCAGGAGGGGTCGCCCTCACCCAGAACTTGCTCATGCTGCAAGCCTTAAACGTCGCTAATACGCCTACCGACACACCCGAGCGCCTTCACCTTATACTAGAAACCAGCCGTAGATCTCAGGCTGAGCGGCAACTATTTGTAGTCTCTCCGGACGAACTCACAGTCGCGGGGAGGGCCGCTCAACGGGCACGAACTCTTTCGCCCCTCACTTGGCTCGCACAACATCCCGTCGACAACTCCCAAGCAACACTCTCCAAGAGTTTACACCCTTCTTACCCCCTGGCAGTGGGGGAACTCCAACACACAACCCACCTCAGTGTGGTGGACAGCGAGGGTGGCTTGGTCAGTTGCACCATCACGCTCTCGGGCAGTTTCGGGTCAAGAATTTTTACGAAACAAAGCGGAATCGTTCTCAACAATTCCGTCGCGTCTTTTTCCTCATTCGGAGCAAACACTCCAAAACCTGGTCAAAGAACCACAAGTTCCATGGCCCCGACTCTCGCCCTGCGCGGCCCCCAACATGCTCTGGTACTGGGCTCACCGGGGGGCAATACGATACCCAGCACTATAACTCAGGTATTTTTGCGCCTGGCTTTAGACAACGCTTCTCTCCTAGATTCGGTCAGAGCCCCCAGACTTCATCAAGGTTTTGCTCCTCAAAGTTTCTACGGCGAACGTCTCCGACCAATTTCTCCCGCATTGCGCAAGGGTCTACGAAAACTAGGACACCAGGCGGGGCTTTCTCGTTCAACTATTGGTGACGCCAATATCGCTGCGCTAGCAGACGGGCAGACTTTCGCTGTGGCAGACCGACGCGAGGGAGGCCTCGCCCTGGCAGCTCAAGTTCCCCCAAGAGACTAACCTCTATTCGTTAGCTCGATCGTCCTCGACGGCGCCGAGCAGAAGCTAATGGTCGACCTTCAACCCGAGCTCGTATTCTTTGCACCGCTTCCGCATGAAGCTGACAGACACGAGACTCGGTGACCCCCAAAATTTCTCCTATTTCGCGTAAGCTACACTCATGCTGGTAGTGAAGGGTGATCACGACTTGAAGTCTCTCCGGTAGCATCTTGGTAAATTTAGCGATCGTCGCAACCATCTCGTTCTTCGTCGCCAATGCCTCTGGAGAGGGGGCCGTACTCGGCGCGTCCACATTGCCAGTGCCGTCCAAGCGATCCATGCCCGCTTCCTGAATGTCCGCGAGAGACTTCTGTAACTGAGTCAAAGAAACACCCATTTGTCGCGCGATCTCATCTTGTGCGGGGGTCCGACTCAGACGGGAGGTGAGTGTGCGGGTAGCCTGGTGGATCTCCCGAGCAATACCGCGCAAGCGGCGAGAAAGGGGATCCAAAGCGCGAAGGTAATCCAAAATAGCGCCACGAATGCGGTAGGACGCATATGCCTCAAACTGCTCATGGGGCATGCCATCCGGACGCCGTTTCATCGCCTCCGACATACCCACCCAACCAGCCGAGATAATATCGTCCACCGAAATACTGCGGGGCAAGGAGCGTACGGCCTTCAGAGAAATTCGACGTACCATCGGACCAAAGCGATCGTAGACCTCCTTGTCCTGGCGGCGATCACGAACTTCCGCAGGGGGGATCTTCGGGACCTTCCACACACCAGAATCGCGTAGCCTCACCCCATCGTCATTTGCGGGAACAACGTCTTCACTCAATTCGCTAGCTACGGGTGCATTGGATAGGCTTGCGCTCATGATTTACTCTCCTCAGTTAATTGCCGGATTGGACTCCGGTGAATGCCGAATCGATCCGTTCAGAACGGGGGACGACCTATTTGCGGCTCAAGCACCTGCCTCAATCAAGCGCTCAATGGAGACACTGCACGCAGGGTGCCAACTTGCTGACTCGGGCGAAAAATTGAGGGTGAATATTTCTACCTCAGTCGAGACCCTCAATCATTACGGGCCCTTCAGCACCCAGCGCGCGACCCGCAGCAGTCAAACTAACGTGCAGCCTGAGCTAGTCGATACGGAGCAGTCGCGAGTCAGTCGTCCCAAAGTGAGACTCAAGCCAGCATGACCGCGACGGTTTACTGGGTTCAGCATGACACCAGGGTTCATTTGGACCCGAATTGAATAATTTCAACTACTTAGAGCAATACACCTCATCTACGTACCAAGGGTTGGGTTAGATGGGACCCAACCCGAGCGTTGAACTCGGGAGCTGATTCTTCGAGGGCTCTGACGTTTCTGAGTTTCGCTTCTGCTATTGCCTCCGCCGATGACTTCTCCCGCAGATACGCTGAGCAAGAGCGAATTTTACCGTAAACTCCACACTGGAAATTCCGGAGACGCTGACTTCTATCAGCGGGTGACCAAAGGAGCCGCTCGCATTTTAGAATTGGGATGCGGCTGGGGACGACTTGCAAGCGCCCTTCTCAATGAGGAAAGTCACTACTCGGGGGTAGACCTCAACGAGGATTTCGTCGAACTGGCAAGGAAAGAATATTCATCCCACCCGAAGGCACAATTCATCACCGGCGATATTCTCGATTTTTCATTTACTAAATATTTGAGCCAATCCCAGTATGATCGAGTCATTCTACCCTACAACACGGTATATGCCCTAGGCGGCAAAAAGAATGTGCTTCGCTGCTTCACTCACGCCGCCAACTTACTCGCCCCCCAAGGGGAACTTTGGTTCGACGTCTATCCTGTGGACGAAATGCAGAGAGCGTTAGATTGCGGCGAGGAGGCCCCTGAGGACGACGGCGAGCCGGTCGCCGAATGGAACGACGGCACGTTGATTTATGAGCGTTCGGAGATTGACCACAAAAATCAGGAAGTTTCTGTCACTTACGAGGCACGCAATACAAGAAACCAAAAAACTGGTCGCCTCCCCATGAAACACAACTACCTACTCACAGAAGAGCTTTTACAACTCATCGAAAAGGTAAATTTAAAGCCTCTGGGGCAATGGGGAAGTTTCGCTGGGGCTCCTCTGGACGAGGACACTGAGCAGGTAATTTTTGGAGCAAGCCGCCAATAGCGTCTAGGCCCAGCGAGAGGCCCGTGGACGCGAGTTTCAGAATTGCTTACCCGGTCTAGCCTCCCCAGCATGCCAAGGGTCAATCGTGTACGCGGGAGCAACTGCGGGCCTGAACCTACAAGCGGGCCTGCCTTTTTCCCCAAGGCATTCTTACCTATTCATGTTTTGGACGGTACGAAACAAACTTCGTCCTCTCCAGGAGCATCTCAATGGGCGAACGCGCCAAAGTTCTTATAGTCGACGACAACCAAGGTATTCGAATCGCTCTTTCGACTCTATTCGATGTGCATGGCATACCTGCGCTCAGTATGAGCACTCCTGAGGCAGCGGTTCAGGCTATTCGAAATGAGAATATTGGCGTTGTCGTTCAAGATATGAATTTCACTCAGGATACGACTGGAGGGGAAGAAGGGGTTCGACTATTCAGAAAAATCCACGAGCAAGATCCGGATCTTCCCGTTCTTCTCATGACTGCCTGGACGTCATTAGAGACAGCCGTCAGCTTGGTAAAAGAAGGAGCCGAAGACTACTTTGGCAAACCCTGGGACGATGATAAGTTGCTCAACAGCATCACAAAGCTCCTGGACGTGCGCAAATTACGCCTCGAAAATAGACGATTGAAAGCCACAGACGACCGAGCGCGCCGTCAACTGGACGAAAACTTCGATCTTTGCGGAGTCATTTATAAGAGCCGCGTCATGCAAGAGCTCCTCACTCTGGCAACCAGTGTAGCCCAAAGTGATGCGGCTATCTTAATTACAGGACCAAACGGTACCGGCAAAGAAAAAATTGCCGAGGTAATTCAAGCCAACTCTCGCCGCGCAAAAGAAGCATTCGTGACCGTAAATGCCGGTGGTCTGCCCGACGATTTACTCGAAGCGGAACTTTTCGGGGCAGAAGCGGGTGCCTACACGGGAGCAAAAACTCGACGAGAAGGACGCTTTGAAGCGGCACATGGCGGAACGCTTTTTCTGGATGAGTTAGGAAATTTGTCCCTTAAAGGTCAAATGAAATTGCTGCGAGTACTGCAGTCTGGAGAGTTCGAACGCCTCGGGTCGAATCGAACCCAAAAAGTAGACGTGCGTATTTTGAGCGCCACCAATGCAAACCTAAAACAGGGCATTGTTGGAGGTACTTTCAGAGAAGATCTATTTTTTCGATTGGCCGTGATTGAGCTTCACGTTCCCGCTTTGCGCGATCGCCCTGAGGACATCCTGCCCATCGCAGAGTCCCTCTTGCCGCGCTTTCCTGCCCCCGATGGCTCAGTGCGAACATTGAGCCCAGGGGCTCAGGATGCCCTCTTAGATCACGATTGGCCTGGAAATGTGCGCGAATTGCAGAATCGCATTCAACGCGCCAGCTTGGTGAGCACCGCAGCTGAGCTTTCTTCCCACGATCTGGGAATGGACGAGATGTCGGGTCCTCCAGCGGAGACAGTCGCAGATTGCGCAACAGATCAATCGCGCAATCCCGAAGCGATAGAACTTGAGCGAGCCCTCGAACGAGCCCGTGGCGTCATCAGTAGAGCGGCTGCCGACTTGGGCGTCAGCCGGCAATCGCTCTATCGGCGCATGGCTCGTTTAGGAATCTCCGTCGAGCGACGAATGACAGCCCGTTGACAATACCAGATCAAACCCAATGAACTCCTCTCCCGAGCCTACGCCACTGCCTCGGGGCAAAGAGATCGCCCCCACCAAACTGCCCCTACCCGTCCGAAAGACTCGCTATTTCGTAGGAGGACTTCTTATTGTTCTCATTATTTCGGTGGTCACAAGCACCTATCTACGAATTGAACAACAATTGCAGAATACTCTTGAGGGCCACCTAAAAGCTCTCCTGGGGGAAAACGTTCATCAAGTAGAAAGTCGCCTTCTCAAACGAGGAACTTTCACGACTCAGGCAGCCGAGTTCAAGAGCCTTCGAGTGCTCGTGAGCGAATTGGGCAAAGAAAGCACGTCTCACGCACCGACGCAGAAGAAGCTCAGAGAGCTATTCACCCCCCTGCGAGATACCAATATCATCTCACAAGCGCATATTTTTAACCCGCGAGGAGAAATAATATGGCAACTGCACAAAGGTATAAATTTTGAAGTGCCAAAAGCTCGGCTCCTCCAAGCAAATAATGGCTTTCCTCAAGTATACGCCCAACGACTATCTAGTGAGCAATCTATTGTTTCCATCGCAAGAATTGGAAGACGAAATCACCTTCTAGGCTATCTGGTATTCACCATTGATACGATCTCCATTTTCCATTCTCCCGAAAAGCACACCCATAGAACGGGGGCCAGCTATGTATTCGACCGTTCCGGTATTTTGGCAAATTTTCAGGAAAATAACCTAGCAAAAGCCTGGAACCCCCGTGAGATATTTAACATTGAAGAGGAAACGCAGCACCACGCGGTTGAAACACCCCCTAAACAGTATCGGGGATTAGAGGGAAAAAAAGTGATAGGTGCAGCACTTTGGCTCTCCGACTTTAATTTGGGAGTAGCGACTGAGCTCCAGCTAGCAACGGCATTCCGCTCGACAGCTCTGCTTCGTCAATCTTTCCTCGTCTTGGTCACCCTCGTTGGAGCCGCCATTTTGGGCTTCATCGCCCTGGGGCGCTGGTCCTTGAGAATGCGAGAAGAATCACTTCTCATGACGAAGCGCCTGGGACGTCTGGCTCGCGCAATTCAGCCACTCTCAGCTGCCCTAGAACATGATCCGAGTGCAGTTGTACTCATCGACGATGATGGAAAAGTCGTTTACGCGAACGCTGCTTCTCATCGAGTGCTTAAAACCGAGGGCCCACTTCTGGCTCAAGATGCAGAGACAGTCTTCCAAAGTCTCAATGCCGACTTGAAGGAGGCTCTCATTTCAGGGCGGGACTCGATTGTCGCTCAAGGAGCAGATTCAAAAGAGGAAACGCTCCTCGTTTCAAGCCATAGCGTAAGCATCGAGGGAGTCCCTCACTTTCTCTATATGCTTCGACCCATTACCCAACAAGTACGGCGCCAAGAGGTCGAACACTGGAAGAAACTGATTCGCGTGATGAGCCACGAGCTGAACAATGCGCTAGCTCCCATCACCTCACTCTTGTCGTCTGCTCGAACGGTCAATCAAATGACTCATCAGGACCCTCGATTGGGAAAAATATTCGAGAGCATTTCAGAACGAACCCGTCATTTGCTTACCTTTCTTGAAGGTTATCGAGAATTGGCACAATTGCCTCGACCAGCTCCGCGAGAGACGGACTGGAATTCTTTTCTAGCCGGGCTTCACTCTCAATCGGCCTTCCAGTCGAACTCCCCCACCCCAGAGCGCCCCGGGCACTTCGATCCTGCGCAAATTGAACGTATGCTCTTAAACATTTTAAAGAATGCGCAAGAAGCCGGGAGCTCCACGGAAGACATCGAAATTAGCATATTCGATACCGGCGAGGGATTTCGCCTGCAGGTCCAAGACCGCGGTAGAGGAATGCCCGAGGCAGTGCTCAGGCAAGCGATGTTGCCCTTCTTCTCAACAAAAAGAACGGGCACCGGGGTTGGTCTTGCCCTGGCGCGTGAAATTATCGAGGCTCATGGTGGGCAGCTCACCCTTGCGAATCGAGAACAGGGGGGACTCATTGTGTCCTGTTTTATCCCGCATCCCGTCGCCCCGCCCCCAAGTCGAGGATCAGTGACGCGTATTCCTATTAGGAAAAGCACAATCGATACACATACCTGACACGGGCCCCGCTCCGGGTATACTGCCTTTCATGAGTCTCCTCCGCAAATTGGACTTGAGTTCATTCTTTCTTTTTTCGTCTTGTGTTCTTCTTTTGGCAGTCACTGGTTGTGATCTCGCCCAGGGCTTGAACGATGTGGGAGGCAGTCTTACTAATCCAGACGCTGCGCTTCTTGATCGGCCAGGCAGAAAAATCGCCAGCGGTCAGTTTCATAATTTACTCATCGACGGATCGATTGATGAGGGAGGGCGAGTTATCGCTCTCAAAAAGCGTGAGGACGGGCAAGACCTCGTTATTATTCCCTACCTCAAGGGGGATTCATGCTCTATCCCTTCCGTCTTCAACTTTGGGCGTCTCTCCTCGCGGGTAGACATCGAACTGAAAGGACTTCTCACAGTCCAAGGAGATATCGACAATGACGGCCGAGGGGCCATTTCGTTCGTAGATTTTAATTGTAAAAAAGCTTTTGAAGGACTTCCCCATGCCGCACTGCCCCAGGTTCTATTTCCGGCCGCGCCGCCGCGGGGCATTCTCGCCCTCACGGGAACGGAAGAACTCTATTTTGCGGACGCCGTCAATCGTCAGCTCACTGCTGTTTCTACGCAGGTCAGCCAGGCTCGTTCTTTTCTTGATGAACTTTGGTCAGTCGAACAAGGTGAATTGGTTGTGCGCGATCAAGATCTCAACGAAAGGACGCGCTTTGGCAAAAATATTAGTTTCTTTGAACTCACTGGGGGTAAAAAGATCGAGGTCGCATTCATGGACGATGATGGGCTCAGTACGTGGAGCGAGGCTGAGGGAGTCACCTTACTCTCATCAACTGGGTGCGCTCCTACTTCATGGGACGCGAACACTATTGCGTACTTCGATCCTTGTGAGTCGCGCAAACTTGCAATCCATACAATCGGTTCGAATATTGGAGCCTCGACTGAATTTGTTCGTCTCGTCGGTCCCGAAGGCGTAGTTCAAACTGAAGAGGCAATCGTTTCTTGGGGGCGTGGCAAGCGCCCTTCGGAAATATCGTTTCTTCTCGGAGACGCCGGCGCCAATAGAGGAAAACTATTACTCGCTGAAGTCTCTCCATTTCAGGCCGATGAAGACCCAAAGTTCGCTTTTACAACCCAGACAATGGCTGAGGAAAACGCCCACTTGGAGGGCGGTCACATGTATCTTAATTGGGACAATACTTCCGGTACCTTGGTGCGGTATCTGCGGGACAAGGAAGGAACTAGCGAGATCATGGGCTTGGTGGAGCTTGCTGACGGTGTGATTCAGATCCCCGGCGGCTCACCGTTCTCTCGCAGGGGCGTCCTCGCAGAGTTTGACGGAGTCACAGGCACACTCACTCATCTCTCCTTAAAAAATGATCAAGTGGTCAGGACCCCCCTTGCGACAAGTGTCCCTGTACAACTTCCAACCATTGACTTCGAAACAGGGAGGACTGCATTCATCGGCGAATCAAGTGATGGTTTTACAGGAACACTCTTTATCACTCCACCAACGGATGCCACGTCCGCGCCACTCGATCCGAAACCTGTCGCAACAAACGTACAGATCAATTCGATGCGCTTTTTGGACCAACCTGCTGCAATCGCGTATTTCTACCGAAAAGAAGGGGCTAGATACCCACAATTGCGCGCCTGGCTCATCGACTCGGGTATCACACTCACTGTCCACGAACGCGTTTCAGAATACCGCACAGTTCCTTGGCCCGCTCCGGGTATTCTTTACGCAGTGCCAGATGGTAGCGCTCAAGGTCTCTGGTTTTCGAAGGCACGTTGAGCTCCCCTCGGTCAATTTGCTCCCACGCTAAATGAGCCAGAATTTCGGTCGTCATAGGTACTACGAGCTTCTGCAGCAGAAGCCTGAAGGGGGTAGCTGTGTCCGAATTTTCGATACAATTTCAAGATGGGGTGGCGGCAGTAAGCATGCCCGCGAGAGTGGACATCTCCAATGCTCGTGGCTTTGTCGACGCTGTACAAAATGAGCTAGATGCAGAACGCATCAAAATTGTTCTCAATTTCGAAAAAACCCAGGCGATTGATTCGACAGCCTTGGGGGCGATTGTGCAAGTTCTTAAGACCCTCAGAGGTCGGGAAGGCGGTAGTTTAAGGCTTTGCGCGGTGGGCGAAAGCGTGCGGCGAGTCTTCGCTATTACACGGGTGGATAGGGTCTTTCCCATTCATGAAACTCTTGCCGAGGCATTCATTGCGGCGAGTTCAGGATGAAGAGTTTGGAATCGTTTGCCCCCGCCGAGCACTCCATCTTAGTGGTGGACGACACCAGTGCGAATCGACGACTCTATGGCGCTTTGCTCAAGAAAAATGGCTTCGAAGTGCGCACCGCAGAAGATGGCGTCGAGGCCCTTAAATTGATTGAGGAGGAGCTGCCTTCTTTAGTCTTGCTCGACTATATGATGCCCAATATGGACGGTATCGAGGTCTTGCAATCTCTACGGGCCGCAAAAAAGACCGAACGCTTACCCGTGGTCATGCTCACAGCTTCGGCTGAGCCCGATCACATTGACGCGGCATTGGGGGCCGGGGCGAATGACTACATCACCAAGCCAGTCAACGGACGCCTACTGGTCACCAGAATAAAAGGAATGATCACCGCGAGCGCTGCGCGCGAACGAGCGTCGATCAGCAAGCGCGCCAATGCTCTTTTAGAAGAATTGGAAGATGCGGCCCGCGTCCAGCAAGCACAACTGCCATCAGTCCCCCATAAATGGAAAGACTGGAGAATCACGGGAGCCGTAGCTCCTTCTGGACAAATTGGAGGTGATCTCTTCAACTTCGTCGAGACAGAAGATGGGCGATTCATAGCATTCTTGCTCGATGTCTCAGGACACGGAACGGCGTCTGCACTTGTGGCTGCGGAAACCAGCGCAGAGTTTCGTCACCTGATTTCACGCCGTGGGTTTGCCGATTCGGTCGCGCGCCTCAACGATCATTTAGCCAGGCGAGCCAGCGGAAAATACTGTTGTCTGGCGGCAGTCGAGATCTCCGACGAGCGAGTACGCATCATCAATGCGGGCTTACCTCCCATCGTGGTCCTCAGAGGAAGTAAAGTTCAAAGGGAAATTTGGGGCAGCGGTACGCCCATTGGCATGTTCGAGGAGAGTACCTACGAAATAACGGAGATGCGCGTCGATGGAGGGGACCAAATATTGCTCCTGAGTGACGGTTTAACCGAGCCTTTTGGCGCCACTGATGATTCGGCTGGTGCGGTACAACGCTTGGCCCTCTGGCCCTCCGTCACGGACGAAATTCCCAGTCCCGAGGCTCTAAGAAGCCGTATTCGTAGTGTGACGAGGGAATCCGCGCCTGAATTACTCGATGATGCGACAGTACTACTCTTGCGAATGAGTAGCACCGTTCAAGAATCACTGCGCCTCTTGGCGCGCCCCGAGGCGATACCGCGTGCAGTGCGTTGGGTGGTTGATCAAAGCCCGGAGTGGGCAGATCCTGCGGCGGTTGATCATGGCCTCACCGAGGCACTAACGAATGCGATTCTGCACGGCTCCTTGGGATTGAGTTCCGAGATGAGAAGCGACGGTGGATATGATGAGTACCTACATCTAGCTCAGGAACTTCCCGAGCGCCCTGGCTTTACAGATCGTCACGTCGAACTCAGAGTGGTCAAAAATCCCGAAGCATTCGGGATCCGCATTTCTTGGGAGGGCTGCCCTTGCCCGGTCGAAGACCGAGAACCCCAATCCATCCGGGGTGATTCTCTGGCAGCCCTTAAAAACTCTGGCATGGGCATGAACATCATCCGCTCTCTCTTTGATAGAGTGGAGTGGGACGACAGCGGCTTAGGAATGGAAATCTGGATGCAAAAAGAGCTCGCTGGACGCGATAGGACTCTGCCTCCCCCAGTGTAGAACGCCTATTTGTATTGAATAGAATACCCGGCATTTTCGCACACCTACAAACTGTCGAGATGGAGAAAATGCTCAATTGCCCGCACTCAATGCGGCGAATCGCCGTTCTTGGTGTGCCACAGGTAGCGACGATCGGTGAACCGGCCGCGACCCTGCAAGTAAGCTATGAACTCCCAGCCCATCTGACCGTATCGGTCGCAGAGACCCTGTGACCGCAAACCCAAGTAAAGCTGACAGCACGCAGACTTCCCCTGACAAGCCCCACGTAACGAGGGAGGGAGACACGTTGAGCGCGAACGACCAGACAATGACGGCCGCTGCGAGTAATCCAATGAGCGCAGACAGTCCTGGTAATATGCCGGGGGTATTAAAGATTATTGATGCTCCGGGAGGATTTGGATTGGATGACCTGACTCCATTTCCCAACACAGTCTCAGGACAAGAAGAAGGGGCTCTCTCCCTCTCGCTGAGTCTTCCTCCAGAGCCAGAGCCGGGCCAACGCGTCGGGCGCTATCTCACAGAAGCAATTCTAGGTCGTGGGGGTATGGGTTTGGTTCTGCGCGCCCGAGACGATCTGCTTCAACGCCTAGTTGCGGTCAAAGTCATTCTTCCTCGGTACCTCTTGGCAGATCCAGCCGCTGGTCTTAGGTTTTTGAGAGAGGCCGAGATTGTAGCTAGATTACAGCACCCTCACATTATTAGAGTATTAGATGCGGGACTAGATGCCGGCATCGCTTACCTCACCTTCGAGTACGTGAGTGGGAAAAGCTACGCCGATGTTCGCGACGAGAAAATAGAAGATCCGACGAAGATAGTAGACCTCATTTTGCCCGTAATCAGTGCGGTCGCTTGCGCTCATCGATTGGGAGTAGTGCACGGCGATCTCAAACCGACCAACCTTATTCTAGGACAAGACTATTCGGGCCGACAGCACCCTTGGGTTCTCGACTTTGGGGTCAGCTTCTTTTCTGGAGTCGACGCGGGCCTTGACCCAACTCGCCAATGCATCACGGGTACCCCTGGGTACATTGCGCCAGAATGGCTAGACAACGCCCGAGTAGATGGCCGAGCCGATTGTTTCTCTTTAGGCTGTGTTCTCTATGAACTTCTTGCGGGGAGAGGTCCTTTTAATGGGCTACTTCGACTGTCCCAAACGGTGGATGCTGCAAGAGAGCGAGCTTACCCGCGCCTCAGTCAACTCCGTGAGCTCCCATCCGGTCTAGAGGCAGCTATCTATCAAGCCTTGGAGCCTCGCCCGAGTGAGAGGTTCTCCTGTGCTGAGGAGATGGGAGCAGCTCTCCTTTCTTACGCCTCCATTGAGTTTCGCGCCCACTACGCGCGCGAATTTGAAGGGTCAGCGAATGGCTGACTTGGGCGAGTTCTCAAGGAATCATACCAATCAGCAAGGGGAATACTGCTGCTAAAAAACGAAGAGCCCCGCACAAGGCGAGGCTCTTCTATCACATTACCCAAACGTGACTAACGGAGGCTCCTACGGAGGAGGCGTCCTCTATAGGAGTCCGATATAACTTAATTACCCGACTGACGCCGTTGAAAAGCGGGGGTATCCCAATCCGTGTCAATGGGCGACGGAAAGGAAGAGGTTGCAGGTGCGCGAGGAGCCTGGGCCCCCATTGCGCCCAAGGCTGGCGGAGCGCTACTACGTCGAGCATAGGCAGGAGCCTGGACTTCGGCGCGTGCCTGAACCGGCGCGGCGCGAGAAGCGGAAAGTTCAGCCCCTCCCAATTGTGAAACAGCATGAGCAGCTTCATTGCCCAGCCCCAATTCGGTGGGTGCTTTGTCAAAGCCAGTGGCAATCACTGTAACCTTGATAACATCTTCCATATTTTGGTCGATAGATGCGCCAAATATAATGTTCGCGTCTTCATGGGCCTGTTCTTGAATAAAAGAAGCCGCCTCTTGAATTTCTTTCATGCGCATATCAGGACCGCCCACCACATTGATGAGAACTCCGGTAGCTCCAGCAACCGAGATATCGTCAAGAAGAGGCGAGTCAATCGCTTGTTCAGCGGCAAGACGCGCTCGCCCCTCGCCCTTTGCGCAACCGGTGCCCATCAATGCGCGTCCCATGCTTGCCATGACAGTGGTCACGTCCGCAAAGTCCACATTAACAATACCGTCTAGAGTGATCAAATCACTAATACCGCGCACGGCTTGGTAAAGAACCTCGTCGGCCTTGCGAAAAGCGTCCACAAAGGTCAAATCTTCGTCAAGGCTGGCTAGCTTCTCGTTGGGAATAGTGATGAGAGTATCAACATGCTCGGTTAAACTACTGAGTCCAGCATCTGCCCGCCGCATTCGCTGACGACCCTCAAAAGAGAAGGGTTTGGTCACAACACCCACAGTAAGCGCTCCGCATTCGCGAGCGATTTGCGCAATGACCGGTGCGGCCCCAGTACCAGTGCCTCCGCCCATTCCGGCTGTAACGAAAACCATATCCGCACCTTGAATATGTTCTTTGAGTAAGTTCGCGTCCTCTAGAGCGGCCTTACGCCCACGTTCGGGGTCTGCCCCCGCTCCCAAACCGCGAGTAACGTTCGCACCAATATGAATGCGCTCTGCTGCAGAATTTGCATTGAGTGCCTGCACGTCTGTATTTACGCTAAGATAGTCCACACCTTCGAGACCAAAATGAATCATGGTGTTGATGGCGTTATTGCCTGATCCGCCTACACCGATCACTTTGATCTTGGCGCGGTATTCAGAATTATCTTCAGCAAATTCGATTGAAAAACTCATTTTTTTCCTCCCAGGAGCACTTCAAGTCAAGTACTCGCAGCTGATCGCGGGGCAGCCTCTTCCCCTCGTATGCGATCAATATCTATTAGTCAGTGTTTGTTGTTTGGGTTGTAATGAAGTGTCTACGACACCCTGATAGTTGATAAGTTAATTAGAACGCGCCACGCAACCAGCCGATGATTCCTCGGCCAAATTGCGAGGTTTCAGCCGCAGGGGGCTCAGGTGATTCAAACTGAAATTCTTCACGGGCGTCAGCTTCTGCGAGCTGCCGACCAGCAAAGCGAAGGAGCCCCACGGCAGCGGCATATTGTGGGCCTTGTACAAGCTGCGATAAGCCGGATATTTCGACGGGAAACCCCATGCGAACGGGCATTCCGAGCACTTCCTCGGCACATTCTACCATGCCCTCCATGAGGTTGGCTCCGCCAGTCAACACGGCTCCGGCGCTGACTCCTTCTACAAGTCCGGCCTCTTCCATACGACGACGTACTTCATGAAAGATCTCCTCACAACGAGGCTCAATAATATCACTGAGCAGACGGCGAGGCACGGTACGAGGCGCGTGACCACCTACTCCGGGTACTTCAACCTCTTCTTCGTCGGAAATCATGCGACTTAGGGCGCAGCCGTAATTCCTTTTCAGACGCTCAGCTTCGCCAGCAGGTGTACGTAGGCCAGCGGCCAAGTCACTCGTAATATTATTTCCACCAACGGGAATCACACTGCTATGGGCGATTCCTCCGTCTCCGTAGATCAACAATTCGGTGGTTCCGCCACCGATATCAATCACGGCGACGCCAATTTCTTTCTCGTCTTCGCTCAGGACAGCATCTGCACTAGCGAGAGGACCAAGAACAACGTCAGCAACGTCCAAGCCGGTTCGCTCAACGCAGCGCACAACATTTTGCACGCAAGAAGTCGCCGCGGTGACAAGATTCACACGAGACTGCAAGCGAACCCCGCTCATGCCAATCGGGTCGCGAATACCATCTTGGTTGTCCACCAAGTACTCGCGGGGCAAAACATGAAGAATCATTCGGTCGGCATCCACCGGTACCGCGCGGGCCCCCTCAAGAACTCGCTCGACATCGCTGGGTGTTACCTCGCGGCCACTGACAGCACACATGCCATGAGAGGCGATATTGCGAATATGACTACCCGCTACGCCTGCGTAGACAGTATCAATCTCCACCCCGGCGCAGTTTTGGGCAGCGTCCACCGCCTCGCGGATCGCGCGCACGGTCCAATCGATATTTGTCACGACCCCTTTACGCAATCCGCGGCAAGGCACGGTTCCCGCTCCAAGAATGGTGATACCTTCGGCATCAACTTCTCCGACAACGACCGTAACTTTGGTCGATCCGAGATCTAATCCGACAACAATTTCAGGGGAAACAGAGGAGCTGGTCATTTCTTTTTCTCTCATGGCCCGAAGGCTGAGGCGACGCTGCCATGAGATGAAAAAGAGGGCCAAGTTTTGACCCTCGCTATTCCTTAGCGAACTCGAACCACAACTCGTTCTGGATGCGCGTCATTATCCAGGAAAACAACACTCGGAGAGCCGCCAGCCCGATTCGTCTTCGTTAAAACTCTTTCGGCCCGTAACAATTTTCTTTTCCATGGGGGGGCTCCAAGATGCAACGTCACCCCCGATGTCCCCACGAGGAGCGAGACGCTACCCGTCGAGGTCAAATGAACCTCTTCGACTGGAAACGCACGGGCCATCGAAAGCTTGTCGTACTTTCTTAGAAGGGCAAGCGTATCGCCTAGACGCGCCAACTCGGCACGCTTATCGCGCGCGAGAGCTTCCGTTGAAATTCCCGTAACAACAGGCAGGTCATGGGGATCTCCCAGACCCAGTTCTTTGAAGGGGCTGCCCTCCTGGTCCACTAAGAAGTTCTTGCCATCAATGAGGGCAATTGCCTTTGCCTCTCTTTCGACAATGCGCACGTTGATTGTATTGGGCAAACGACGGGTGACTTGGGCCGAAGATATCCAAGGACTTTCAAGGAGAAAAGTCTCGGCTTCTTCCACGTCGAGAGAAAAGAGGTTCTTACCCTTCTTTAAATGAGCAGCTGCAAGCACGTCGGCCCGAACTAAACGGCTTGTTCCCGTGAGCTCTATGTTTTTTACTGAAAAGCGAGGTGTTGTGCGAGCGTATCGTTGAACCCCCCAGGCCAACGCCCCTACCGCGCCTACTATCAACGAAAGCCCAAGAGTGACCTTCGTCGCTAGAATGAGCCAGCGCAGCCCTCCTGAGCGCGGTAATTCGCCCACCCCGTCTTCGTAACTCGAAGTCGGATCGCGGGGCGCGGTCTTTTTTGACGCTTTGGGTCTCCCGGTACGTCGATTACTCATCCCCGTTCTTCCTCGGCAATTCTGAGAATTTCAACATTTACGGAATTCAGAACACGATTGATGTCTCCTGCCCCGAGAGTCAAAATCACATCACCCTTCTTCGCCAATTGAGCCAGGCGAGTTGCCATTTTCTCTCGATCACCTTCGTAGGCGACATGATGATGCCCGTGTTCTCGAATTGCCATTGCCAAGTGGGGCGAATCGGCACCTTCAATCGGTTTCTCTCCCGCGGCATAGACGTCAGCTATCAACACCTCATCCGCATCGTTAAAAGCCTGAGAAAATTCCTCAAAAAGGTTTTTTGTCCGGCTGTATCGATGAGGCTGAAATGCCACAAGAACTCTCCCTGAATAGGCGCTCCGAGCGGCCGCCAAGGTCGCTCTAATTTCGGCAGGATGATGCCCATAGTCATCAACCAAAGTAACGCCAGACGGCTCCCCCACCACTGAAAAGCGCCGGGCAACGCCATGAAACGAGCCCAAAGCTTCCCGCAATACATCAAAGGGAACTTCTAGTTCATCCGCGACGGCAATCGCGGCCAAGGTATTTTGCACGTTGTGCCGCCCTGGCAAGTCGACTGAAAATTCGCCGATATCTTCACCGTGACGGTAGGCACGAAATTTCGTGGTCACTCCCTTGATGACGATATCTCTTGCTGAATAATCGGCTTGTTGGCTGAGCCCATAGGTGACGTGACGACGCTTCACGCGGGGCAAAAGCTGCTGCACGTGGGGATGGTCCAAACAGAGCACCGCTAAGCCATAAAAGGGGACTTTTTCGATGAATTCAAGAAATGCTTCTTTGAGAATTTCGTGAGTCCCATAGTGGTCCAAATGCTCTGGATCGATATTGGTGACAACAGCAATAGTGGGCGTCAGCCTGAGAAACGAGCCATCGCTCTCATCGGCTTCTGCAACAAGTAAGTCTCCTGCTCCCAACTTGGCATTGCTACCAAAAGAGGCCATGCGGCCGCCCACTACAACCGTCGGATCGAAACCTGCAGCCCGCAATACCGTCGCGACCAAGGAGGTTGTCGTCGTTTTTCCGTGAGAGCCGGCGATAGCCACGCCATATTTTACTCTCATGAGCTCGGCCAGCATTTCGGCCCGAGGAATTACTGGAATTCCTCGCTCGTGAGCCCTCACTATTTCTGAATTTTCTGGGTTGATAGCCGACGAATAAACTACAACGTCAGCATCGTGCACGTTTTCAGCGCGGTGGCCGAGATCGATGCGCACTCCAAGAGCCACCAACGCACGGGTATTTTCCCCTTCGCGCAGATCGGAGCCCGAGACATCGAACTCTAGGTTACGCAAGATCTCCGCTAATCCGCTCATGCCGATGCCACCCACTCCAACAAAGTGCACGTGACGAACGCGACCGCGAAACATCAGGCGACCTCCCCATAGGGCAAATGCACAGCATGATTCCCACCTGTGGGCGGGGCCTTCGATTGCTCGACCTCGATGCCAGAGAGTTGGAGAAAGTCTCGTGCGACGATCTCGGCGGCACGGGGGCGCCCGATTTTCTCAGAAGAGTGAGCCATATTTTTTAACAAGGTTCGATTGTTGACCAATCGTGCAATTTCTTTCGTCATTCGTTCAACGCTGGCGTCTTGATTCAAAACACATACAGCCGCGCCAGCCCTTTGAATAGACTCGGCGTTGAGCCGTTGATGGTCCCCCGATGCAAAGGGATAAGGAATCAGGAGACTGGGGCGGCCCACCGCAGTGATCTCGCTCACTGCCCCCGCCCCCGCTCGACCAATCACCAAATCGGCCCGACCGATGGCCGCTGGCATGTCATCAATAAAAGGGGTCACTTCGGCAAAGTCACCGAGCTCGCGGTAGCGCTGCCCCACACTTTCAAGATGGGCCTTGCCGCATTGATGGACGACGGACACAAGCGAACCGAAAGAAGCGAGAGCTTGAGGAAGAACTTCATTGAGAGTTTTTGCCCCTTGGGAGCCGCCAAGCACCAAAATTCGTAAGGGCCCACCCACCGGACGATACTCTTGTACTTCAAATCCGGGTCGCAAGGGCACCCCGCTTGGGAGCACTAAGCCCGGCGCAAAGTTTTTTTCGGCTAATTCAAAGGCGGTGTAGGCACGCTGCACAAAAGGGGCGATCAACCAATTGGCCAAACCAATGACACTATTGGGCTCCATCAATGCCACCGGCAGTCCCAGAGTCCTTGCAGCTAACGAGATGGGTCCCGCTGCGTAACCGCCAATAGAAAAAATACCAGAAGGCTTCAATCGTCGAATTAATTGACGGGACTCGGGTAAAAGTGCGGCAGCTCGGGTTGCACCTTTCAGCGCCCCTCTCAAACCTCCCCCACGAATCGGCAAAACCTGCAGTAGCTCCAAATCGAAGCCCTGCTGAGGTACAAACTGGGTCTCCATGCCACGCTCGGTACCGATGAAGATCGGTCGAATATCGGGGCGCAATCGCTTGAGGGCGTGGGCAACAGCCACCATAGGAAAGACGTGCCCGCCTGTTCCTCCTCCCGCCATCAATACGGTAGGAGGACTCATGCGGGAACCTCCTGATCATCGCCAAAACCTGATTCAAGAGCAACTAGATGGGACGCCTCTGGAGAGGGAGCATGAGTCGCAAGCGCTCCCGTCGTCACCCTCGGACGAGATATATTTAGTAGAACTCCCATTGCTGCCGCGTTGACGACCAACGAGGAGCCGCCGTACGAGATAAATGGAAGCGCCAAGCCTTTGGTCGGTAGCATCGCCATGGCGACCGAAAGATTTACCAATGCCTGCACCCCAAAGAGCATGGAAAGTCCAAACGCTAAGTGGGAGCCATACTCATCTTCAGAAGCAAGGGCCGTACGAACTCCACGCGCCACTATCAACAAATACATCAAACACAGACAGACAATTCCAATAAAACCGAGTTCTTCACCAATAATTGCCGATATCGAGTCTGTATGAGCCTCGGGTAGATATAAAACTTGCTTTCCTTTACCTAGGCCAAGCCCAGTGAGCTGTCCCGACCCGAAGCTCATTACAGCCTGAAAGGGCTGGTAAGCTAAATCTTGTCGATGCTCGTTCATGTTGAACCAAGCCAACATACGAGCCCAACGATAGGGGCTTAGGCGAATAGCCCATGCCGCAAAAATGCCCGCGATGGCAGCCACGCCCAATAAGTAACGTAGATGAGCTCCAGCGACGAAGAGCATCGCAAAAGTAAGAAACATCAACACAGCGGCGCTGCCAAAGTCTGGTTGCTTCATGCAGATCACAACCAAAAAACCGGCCATCAACATATGAGGAACCATGCCGATGGAGAAGGTCTTTACCTGATCTCTCTTCTTGTCGAGGGAATAGGCGAGCCATAAAACCAGAGCGACCTTCGCCATCTCCGAAGGCTGCATATTGATCGGGCCCAGACGAATCCACCGGGACGCGCCACCCGCAGAATGTCCCAGACTTGTAATGGTCAAAATCATCGCCAAAGTCACCCCACCCAGAGCTACGTAGGTGAGCAAGCGGAGCTTGTGGTAGTCGAAAAGGGAGACTCCCCACATCGTGACAATGGCAAAAAGACCAAATACGGCCTGGCGTTTTACGAAATGATAAGGGTCAGTGAAGTCGGCTGCCTCGACCACTCCTGCGCTGAAAACCATCACGACGCCAAAGCCCAAAAGAGCTACAACCGAGGCAGCCAATACGGGGTCGACAGCACCAAAACGTGCGCTTTTTGCAAAGAGTGCGCGAAAGTATTCTTTCATCAATGTTCCTCCGGCAGGCGGTCAGACAGATCTGCTACTGCTTGCGTAAACCTTTCTCCTCGATCTGAGTAGTTTTTGAACATATCAAGACTTGAACAAGCTGGGCTCAGGA
>Ga0256845_1000108_pt1 | contig 72975 bp, 57 predicted proteins | sample RiftiametaG_FD_189101 | JGI IMG/M metagenome (GOLD analysis project Ga0256845, IMG submission 189101) | Tube worm associated microbial communities from hydrothermal vent at the East Pacific Rise, Pacific Ocean - Riftia | ecosystem: Host-associated > Annelida > Integument > Unclassified ...
GAGCAGCAATCGGACCACCGGTTGCTGCTTCAGGGGCAACATGACCGATGCATAAGCCGCGTGTACCGCCACTGAAACGTCCATCCGTGATAAGACCGACCCGTAATCCCATACCTGAAATTAATGATGTCGGTGAAAGCATCTCCTGCATACCGGGACCACCCTTCGGACCTTCATACCTGATAACAACAACATCACCGTCTTTTACTTTTCCCTGTCGTAATCCTTCAAGTGTGTCATCCTGTGATTCAAAAATAATTGCGGGACCGGTAAAGACCATCATGTCATCATCAACACCGGCTGTTTTTAAAACACAGCCATTGGGTGCAATATTACCAAATAATACTGCAAGTCCTCCCGTTTTACTAAAGGGATTTGAAAATGAACGAATAACATTGCCGTCAGGAGCAGGAGCATTTTTAATATTTTCTTTGATAGTCGTACCGGTAATGCTTTTTTCATCTGCATATAATAATCCGTTATTATCTAATTCTTTTAATAACGCGCTGATACCGCCCACCGCATCAACATCTTCAACATGTACATCTGAGCGCGATGGAGCGACTTTACAAATATTTGGTGTTGTATGTGATATTTCATTTAAGCGCTGCATATCATATTGAATCTGTGCTTCATTTGCCAAAGCAAGTCCATGCAGAACAGTATTGGTACTGCCCCCCATAGCACAATCTAACCGGAAAGCATTATCCATACTTTTATGAGAGATAATATCACATGGGGTCAGTTTTGCTTCAATAACCGAATGGAGGCATTCCGCTGAGTATTCGGATAATGCAATACGTTTCGGATTAATTTTAAATGATGAACCATCATGCACCATTGCAGTTATAGTACCGTTTCCCGGTACTGAAAAACCAACAGCTTCAGCGAGACAATTCATTGAATTCGCAGTGAACATACCTGAACATGAACCGCATGTTTCACACGCACTAAACGTTAAGTCATTCAATTCTTCTTGTGATATCTTTCCGGCAACCTGAGCGCCAAGCGCTTCGAAAATAGAAATGAGGTCAGTATTATTTTTTCCGGCAAGCATCGGACCGCCACTTAAATAAACTGAAGGGATATTAATACGTACCATCGCATTCAGCATACCCGGAACAATTTTATCACAGTTCGCAATACCAATCCACCCATCAACCGGATGTGCCGCAAGTACTGATTCAATTTGATCGGTTACTAATTCACGTGATGCAAGAGAGTACTTCATGCCAAAATGTCCCATTGCAATACCGTCGCAAATCGCTCCGCCGACATTACAATAATACACGGTATACCCTAATGACTTGAGCTTTTTAACAACCGTTTGACCGATTACTTCAAGATGTGCATGACCGGGAATATGGGTTGAAACAGAGTTTACAACCGTAACGCATTTCCGTGTAATATCTTCCGGCTTTTCTACCACACCGGCAGCATGCATTAATCCGATACGGGGCGCATAATCGTTGCCCCCGGTTACAATTTTTGAACCATACTTTCTTAAATTATCAATACCAGTATTAATAGTTCGTGACATTATTATCTTCCTTTCAGGTAAACTGCACTTCAAGTGTAGTACATACCGGAATTATCGTCAAGGTAGACGCATGTATTATTTCATCAGATAGTTATCTACCGAGTCAGCAGCGTGTAATCCTTCAGCAATTGCCCAGACAACAAGCGATGCACCACGCCGCGCATCACCGGCCGCAAAAACTCCGTCAATTGAAGTTGCATATGTATCCGGTGTTGTATTAATATTACCGCGTGTATCTAACTGCAATCCTGCTTCTTTTACGAGTCCTTCATGGACGGGATGAATAAAACCCATTGCAAGAATAATAAGATCGACATCAAGAGAAAACTCAGAGCCGGCAATTTCATGCATAACAAATGAGCCCTCATGTTTTTTCCATTCCACCTGAGCAGCATGTATTTTCGTAACCTTCCCCTGTGTCCCTTCAAAACGTTTCGTCGTAACCGCCCAACGGCGTTCTCCGCCTTCTTCATGCGAACTTGAAATACGCAACAGATTACGCGGATATGACGGCCATGGTTCAGCAGGAGTTCGTTCAGCCGGCGGTTTAGGAAGTATTTCAAATTGATATACTTTTTTTGCACCTTGCCGCACTGCAGTACCGACACAATCAGCCCCGGTATCTCCACCGCCAATGATAACAACATTTTTATTTTTTGCGTCTATGTAATCACGAACATTCCCGCCGGAATTAAGAATGTTTTGCTGTTGTAAATAATCCAATGCAAAATGAATGCCGTTCAAATCACGACCGGGCAGCTGCAAATCACGAGGTGTTTCAGAACCGATTGCTAAAACAACTGCCTGATACTCCTGCAACAGATCCTTTACGGAACGATCCTTTCCGATATGAACATTACATTTAAAGACAATTCCTTCTTCTTTAAGCAGTTTAACACGGCGTGAAATGACATGTTTAGAAAGTTTAAAATCAGGAATCCCCAATGCAAGCAATCCGCCAATGCAATGATTCTTTTCAAAAACAATTACCCAATGTCCGTATTGATTAAGCCGATGCGCTGCTGCAAGTCCTGCAGGACCTGAACCGATCACCGCAACATGTTTACCCGTTCGATGTTTCGGTAAACTTGATTTTATATAACCGTTATGAAACCCGCGCTCCGCTATCATTTTTTCAATATTACAAATAGTAACCGGTTCAACATTAATACCGTTAACACAGGCGGCTTCACACAATGCAGGACATATTCGTCCCGTAATTTCCGGCAGCGGATTTGTTTTCTGTAATAAAAATGCTGCTTTTTCCCAATCATTATGATATACAGCATCATTCCAGTCAGGAATTAAATTACCGATAGGACATCCGGTATGACAAAACGGCACACCGCAATCCATACAGCGTGCAGCTTGTTCTTTTAAGACCTTTTCATCCAGCGAACAATACAATTCATTATGATCATGTATACGTTCCCGAACAGGACGCCGCTTTGGCAATTGACGCGAATATACGAGAAATCCGTCTTTCTGTCCCATGCTTTATACCTCACCGTACTGTCTATTCAAGATTAACATTTTCATTATTCTCCAACATTTGCCGCTGTTGTTCTTTTTGTTCCGCAATCCGACGAAGTTCGATCTCGCGCTGTCGCCGTTCCTCAAGAGCACGTTTATATTCTTTCGGCATAACTTTTACAAATGTACGAACCGCATTATCAAAGTTCTGTAAAATACCGTCAGCGCGACAACTTGCGGTATACCGATAATGATTTTCAATTAAGGTATAGAGTATATCAATATCTTCCTGCCGGTCAACCGGTTCAAGATCAACCATGGACATATTACATAACCGATCAAATAAACCATTTTCATTATATACAAATGCTATTCCGCCACTCATTCCTGCGGCAAAATTTCGCCCGACTTCACCAAGTACAACTACTACACCGCCGGTCATATATTCACATCCGTGATCACCGACCCCTTCAACAACTGTTTTCACACCGCTATTACGAATTGCAAAACGTTCTCCTGCTGTTCCGTAAAAATATGCTTCGCCGCCGGTTGCGCCATAGAGCACGGTATTGCCAATAATTATATTCTCAGCAGGAATAAAACCGGCATTCTGTTCAGGATGTATTATAATTTTACCTCCTGATAATCCTTTACCGACATAATCATTTGCATCACCGGTAAGGTGCAACGTTATTCCTTTCGCAAGAAATGCCCCGAAACTCTGACCGGCAGTTCCCTGCAGTTTAATCTGTATAGAGTCATCCGGTAATCCATCATAACCGTATCGTTTGACAATTTCATACGACAGCATCGCACCCGTTGCACGATTTGAGTTTCGTATGCGATCCTCAATGATTATTGACTCTTTTTTCTTTTCAATAACCGGCAGCGCCTGTTTGATAAATCCATGATCAATAACACCGGCACGAACATCTTCCTGTTCAATCGTACAATGGGTTTCAACACCTTCAGGAACATCACGAAATAAAACATCCGAAAAATCTAATGAACGTGCTTTCCAATGGCTTTCCGTATGTGATACTTCAATGATATCGGTTCGACCGATCATTTCATCTATTGTTCTGAAACCGAGCTGTGCCATGAGCTCGCGAATTTCATTCGCAACTAAATGAAAATAATTGATAATATGTTCAACATGACCGTTAAATCTTTTCCGTAATTCTTTATTCTGAGTTGCCACGCCAACCGGACAGGTATTCATATGACACTTACGCATCATAATACACCCTTCAACAATTAATACTGACGTCGCAAACCCGTATTCTTCAGCGCCCAGCAATGCAGCAACTACAACATCTCGTCCGGTGCGCATTTGTCCGTCTACCTGAACACGAATACGACTGCGTAAATCATTTTGAACAAGAACTTGTTGTGTTTCAGCTAACCCTAATTCCCACGGGACACCGGCATACTTCATTGACGAAAGCGGTGCAGCACCGGTACCACCGTCGTATCCGCTGATGATAACAAGATCACTATTAGCTTTTGATACTCCCGCTGCAACTGTTCCGACACCTGCTTCGGAAACTAATTTTACACTCACCTTCGCTTTCGGATTAATATTTTTCAAATCAAAAATAAGTTGTTTTAAATCTTCAATTGAATAAATATCGTGATGCGGCGGCGGAGATATCAGGGTAACCCCCGGTGTCGAATGACGTATTCGTGCAATAATTTCATTAACCTTATGCCCGGGAAGCTGTCCCCCTTCCCCCGGTTTCGCTCCCTGTGCAACCTTTATCTGAATTTCTTCTGCATTCGCTAAATACTCAGCAGTAACGCCGAACCTGCCGGATGCTATTTGCTTAATTTTTGAATTTTTTGAATCGCCATTGGGAAGCGGTTTAAACCGTTCAGGGGTTTCACCCCCTTCTCCGGTATTTGAACGTCCGCCGATTCGATTCATGGCAATTGCCATCATTTCATGTGCTTCTTTTGAAATTGATCCGAATGACATCGCACCCGTACAAAAACGCGGGAATATTTTTTCAACCGGTTCAACTTCCTCTACAGGAATAGGATTTCGTTGTTTGAAACTAAATAATCCCCGTAATGTACACCATTTTTTATTTTGATTATTAATACGCTCGGCAAATTGTTTGTACAATTCGGTATTATTTTCACGTGTTGCCTGCTGCAAGAGTGTTATTGTTTCAGGATTCCACAGATGCCGTTCCCCGTCACGGCGATACTGATACTGTCCGCCCACCGGAAGCCCGCGCGTATAGACATTCTCATCAGCACAAGCATATGCATGACGCATAAGTGTTTCCTGCGCAATAACATCAACCCCTAATCCATTTAATCGCGAAACAGTACCGGAAAAATAGCTATCAATAACTTCCTGTGAAAGTCCGATCGCTTCAAAAATTTGAGCAGCCCGATAACTTTGTAATGTGGAAATACCCATCTTTGAAAAAACTTTTAAGAGCCCTTTATTAAGCGCTTCAATATACCGGTTCAATGCCTCATCCGGAGTCATCTCAATTTCAAATTCATTATTATGCGCCATATCAGTGAGTGATTCCATAACGAGATACGGATTCACTAAACTGGCGCCATAGCCAAACAACAACGCAAAATGCATAACTTCCCGCGGCTCACCTGATTCAATAATAATACCAATGCGCCCGCGTTTCCCATTGCGGATGAGTTCATGATGTACGGCACCGGTTGCAAGTAATGCCGGAATGGGCGCCCATTGAGAATTTACACCGCGATCACTGAGGATTATTAATCCGTACCCTTCATCAACCGCATGATTCACCCGCTCAAGAAGACGATCCAATGCCGTTTGTAATTCTCCCGGACCGCCATTTGCTTCAAAGAGTATCGGTAATGTAACTGTACGAAAATTCGGTAATTTATTTCGCCGAATACTTTCAAGTTCCGCATTTGATAAGATGGGCTGTTCAAACCGCATCCGATTACAATGCAATGGTGTTTCCGATAATAAGTTCCGTTTATAGCCAACCCAGCTGACTAATGACATTACTAATTTTTCCCGTATCGGATCAATTGCCGGATTCGTAACCTGTGCAAAATGCTGACGGAAATAATTATATAACAGCTGCGGCTGATCTGAAAGAACTGCCAGCGCCGCATCATTACCCATTGAACCGGTCGGTTCCTTGCCGGCAACCGCCATAGGTTTAATTAAAAATTTAAAATCCTCAAAGGTATATCCGAATATTTTATGCAGATAATGAAGCTGAGTGTTTGTTGGTTGTACTGCGGAAGTTGCTTTCGGCAAGTCATCAAGAATAATTTTATTTTCAACAACCCATTGCCGATAGGGCTGCTGACTGATTATACGATTTTTAATATCATCGTCACTGATAATACGATTCTCTCGCGTATCAACAATGAGCATACGCCCGGGGCGAAGCCGCCCGTTTTCTTTAATATTTGACTGCGGAATATCAAGGACTCCGACTTCGGAAGCCATGATAATTAATCCGTCATTTGTTACAACATAGCGGGCCGGACGCAGCCCGTTGCGGTCAAGCGTTGCTCCGACAATATCCCCATCTGTAAATGCAACCGCTGCCGGTCCATCCCATGGCTCCATTAACGATGCATGATATTCATAAAATCCGCGCCGCTCAACATCGAGAAACTCATTATTTCCCCATGCTTCAGGTATCAACATCATCATTGCATGGGCGATCGAACGACCGCTCCGCAATAAAAGCTCAAGGGCATTGTCAAGGCACGCACTGTCTGAGCCATCCGGTTTAATGATAGGAAATAACCGTTTTAATTTTTCACCAAACATCGGTGATTCAATATTTAGTTCTTTAGCGCGCATATTATTACGATTACCGCGCAATGTATTAATTTCCCCATTATGCGCCAAGAAACGAAACGGCTGAGCAAGTTTCCAATTCGGCAATGTATTTGTTGAAAACCGTTGATGCACAATAGCAAGTTTACTTTTCATTGCAGCATCATTCAAGTCAGGGTAAAACTGCGCAACCTGTTCAGCAAGAAACATCCCCTTATACGTAATGAGTTTTGAGGATAATGACACAATATAAAAATCTTCAGTATCCATTTTTGTTTCAGCAGCAATAGTGTTATGTATTGTTTCCCGAAGAATATACAGCATTCGCTCAAATGTTTCCGAATCAGGATACACTCCCGTTATAAACACTTGTCGAATCACCGGCATCGCTTGTCGTGCAACAGTACCAACATGCGCAGGGTTGAACGGGACATCCCGCCACCCCGCGACATGCATACCTTCTTCTTTAGCTTTTTTCTTAATAACCTCAATACAAAACTTTTGTATTTTTGTATCATGCGGCAGAAAAAGCATACCAACCGCATATTTTCCATACGGCGGAAGAGTGAACCCTAATTTTTGTTCCCGAAAAAAACCATCCGACAATTGCAGCAATATTCCGCCGCCGTCTCCCGTATTTCCGTCAGCACCAACCGCACCGCGATGCGTCAGGTTTTCCATAATTTGCAGACCTTTTTGTACAATGTCATGTGACGCTGCATTATGAATATCTGCAATAAATCCGACACCGCATGCATCATGTTCCATGTGCGGGTCATACAGTCCGCGCTTCGGGAAATACCGTAAAGGTTTTTTTCTCCTGTTCATCATAATCCGCCTATTGTTCAATAATAATTAATCACGTCTGTTATTCACCCAAGAGCATATCAGCATACGTCGGAAGCGGCCAATACTGTTCATCAACAATCATTTCAAGATTGTCAGCTGCTGCCCGCACAGTATTCATTGCAGGTACAATCGTATCACGAACGTACTCTGCATGGTTCTTCGTTGAATCAAACGATTCCTTTTCAACAACTGATTGGAGTGTATCCAATCCTGATTGTAAATCAGTCAGATGCGTTGTTACCCGCTTTAATACAACCTGTTGTGCAGTGCTATCAGCGCCAACATTTTTCAATGCAGTTACGGCATCCGCTAAATTCTTACTGTAATATACTGCAGCAGGAAGCAACTGTCTATTACCGATACTAATCATGGTATTCGCTTCAATGCGCAATGATGATATGTAGTTTTCAAGCATAACTTCATAGCGTGATTCCAATTCAATTTCTGTCAATACTTTTTGCCGTTTAAACAATGCAATCGTTTCCGGTTTATGTAATGCTGCAATAGCATCAACCGCATTGGTCAGATTCGGCAAACCACGCCGTGCTGCTTCTGCAACCCACTCATCAGAATAATTATTGCCATTGAAAATGACTTTTTTATTTTCTTTAATCATCGTTTGCAATAATGCACGTACTGCATTAGGATCACCTGCTTTTTCAAGAGAATCAGCAACCTCCTGCAGTACATCTGCAACCATAGTATTCAATACAGTATTTGCATCAGCAATTGACTGGCTTGAGCCAACCATACGAAATTCAAACTTATTACCGGTAAATGCAAATGATGAAGTACGATTACGATCAGTACTGTCTTTCGGCAATACCGGTAATGTCTGCACCCCAACATCAATACCGTCTGTTTTTCCCGCACCGTCATGATTCCCCTGCTCAAGAGCATCAAGAAGAGCTGTTAATGCCGTTCCGGTGAAAACAGAAACAATTGCCGGCGGAGCTTCGTTTGCACCAAGACGATGATCATTCCCATGGGTTGCCGTTGTTGCACGAAGAACATCAGCATACTTATTAACTGCGGTTATAACGGAAATAAGAAAAACAAGGAAAATAATATTATCCTGCGGTGTATCACCCGGATTGAGCAAGTTCACTCCATCATCAGTAGCAATAGACCAGTTATTGTGTTTTCCCGAACCGTTAATCCCCGCAAACGGTTTTTCATGCAGCAAACAGATTAAATCATGCCGCAATGCAACTTTTTTCATGGTTTCCATTATTAATTGATTTTGATCAGTTGCAATATTTGTTGTTGAAAACATCGGCGCGAGTTCAAACTGTGCAGGTGCAACTTCATTATGTTCAGTTCTCGCCGGGACTCCCAGTCGCCATAATCGAATATTTAACTCACGCATGAAACTTGATATCCGCTCACGAATAGCACCGAAATAATGGTCATCAAGTTCATGACCTTTTGGTGCGGCAGCGCCGAAGAGTGTACGTCCGCATGATTTTAAATCAAGACGCATTTCATAATATTCACGATCAATGAGAAAGTATTCCTGCTCTGCACCAACAGTTGCGATAACACGCCGAGAAGTGGTATTCCCCAATGCACGAAGTATTCGCAGCCCCTGTGTACTGATTGCCTCCATTGATCGTAATAACGGTGTCTTTTTATCCAGCGCTTCTCCGTTATACGAATAAAATGCTGTCGGGATATATAAGGTAACACCGGTCCCGTCTTCTTTAACAAATGCCGGTGATGTACAATCCCATTGTGTGTAGCCGCGTGCTTCAAAGGTTGCCCGTAATCCGCCGGATGGAAATGATGATGCATCGGGTTCGCCTTTAATTAATTCTTTACCGCTGAATTCAAGAATGCTTTGACCATTCGGCTGCGGTGAAACAAATGAATCATGTTTCTCGGCTGTTACGCCTGTTAATGGTTGAAACCAATGCGTAAAATGTGTTGCACCTTTTTCAATCGCCCAATCTTTCATTGCATTTGCCACAGCATCCGCAATTTTTGGATCAAGTGCTTCATTGTTATCAATCGTTGATTTTAATTTTTTGAAAATATCTTTCGGAAGCCATTTACTCATTGCCACTTCATTAAAAACATTTTCTCCATAAATGTCAGTTACCCGTACCGGTAAACTTTCACAATCACACGGTGTTCTGTTTTTGTCATGTGCCATAGGTTTTCCCCTTGGTAAAAGGTATATTCGCATACTGCGAATTTAGGACACCCATTGTCTTGATTAACAATTCATTGTTGTAATGGTTTTATACTCATGCACTGAGTAACGAATGATGATACAATACATGACGTCATTGTCATTGTAATTAAGCATATACAGTCATCATTGGCTGTATTCACCATTGATGCACTATAAACAACACACACCATTACTGTCAATATAAAATTACACCAAATAGCAACTCTATACACCGGCACTACTCGCATATACTGACATGCATACAACATATCTTCGTAGCATTGGAATCTGATGCACACCATACATGCAGAGATTTGTGTATTTATTGAAACCATTTGTTAAATTAATCACAGAATAAAAATGCATTAATATTTACAATATATGTTACAGTACATAATGCAGCGTATTTTTACTGCATTATCACTATTCGTTATCATAGCCTGCCGGAGGTGTATTGAGTGATTATTATCCAACACGCACAAGTACTACTTTATTACTCATTTAAAATAAAGTGAATATTTTCAGGCAACCGTGTGAACATTTTTTCTTGACAGCTTAGTATGGAATTGATAGGTTACGGTTCTTATAATTTTCGCATGATATTATCGTAATATCGGCAATTACATGCGCATGCAAGGTCTATTACTGAATGTGCGCTGCCCATGATTACATACTGTCAGTATATGTATACTATGCGAATTTTATTTACACACGCCCATGAATACGGGCCGTTAGCTCAGTTGGCAGAGCAACGGATTTTTAATCCGTAGGTCGATGGTTCGAATCCATCACGGCTCATTGGAATATTCGATATGCATTATTGAATGATAGTATCATACAATGATATTATATCGGATCAGCATATGACCCCATCGTCTAGTGGCCTAGGACACAGGGTTTTCATCCCTGTAACCGGGGTTCGATTCCCCGTGGGGTCGATCAGAAAAAGCACAGCTTCTTGCTGTGCTTTTTTTTAATGCCATTGTTGACGCCATGACAATGAAATGTACTATACGTATTTCCGAGAGTATCGCTTATTATCTCTCGAAGTTATATCACTACTTTTTGTAAAAAAATCATAAATAATATGACATTCAGTAAATAGTTTTATTATGATTTTTAACCAAATCTGTCAAAAACTCTTGTAATATGTTCGTATATGTGTATATTTATTATACATGATAGGCATTAAAAGAGCATATATATAACACTATCGAAGAAGGTATTAAAAAAGACACATATATCGTGAGTATTATTCGTATATCATAAGAATCAGGTCATTTAACAGTATAATAAAAATATATATCTTACCGGAAAACGGTACAAAGTTTGCACTATTTATAGACGATAAACAGTATATAAGAAAACAATCAGGTTTGCATCGGGTATTCAAACCTGAATATTAAAATAGCAGGCTGTGACATCATGAATAAACATGCATTTCAATGGATGATGCGATATAGCATCATTACTGTACTTCTCATTTTACACTGTTCGCTTATATATGCTGAGACTGATAATTTCGCTCTTCATAAACGCATAACCGGTTCATTTCAGGATATGCCGAAGCTAACCGATGGAATTATCACACCGGAGAATATCGCTTACACCGAGGATATTGATTCTCAGCCAAAATCATTCATTATCATTCTTGGTCAGCCGAAATATCTTGATGTTCTCAACCTCTACTGGATAAAAGGACAAACCGCGACTGAATACCGCGTTGAAGTTAGTGATGATTTTATCAACTGGCAAATCATTGCTGATAAAATCAATGGCACGACCGGACACTATAAAAATGGTTTTTTTGTCAAAGATACTTCATTGAACGGGCATACTGCCCTCTTCATTAAAATAACCGTATTTCGCAGTGAGAATCAGAAAGCAGCGCTAAGTGAGATTGAAATCTTTACAACACATCAGATTGATTACTCATTCTCACAATTTACTCTGGAGAATATCGGCGAATACACTGCTGATATTATCATTGAAACCACACAACCCACTGAAGTTCGTTTACGTATCGGACAAACTGTAACCGCAATGCAAGATATCGCTCTTGATTTGAATTATAAAACCCGCCACCGTTTTACAATACCGGAATTACTCCGCGGTACTGACTATTATGTACAAACGGTTGCTCGTGATGTAAACGGGACCACGAAAGCAAGCAGCGTCCATCGTTTCCGGACACTGGGCATTCCGCTCCCGCTTATCAGTAATTTACACAGCATTACCGTTGAAAAAACTGCGGTTACTATCGGGTGGGATTCAAATGTAAAAACAAAAAGCATTGTAAAATACGGATTGACTGCGGATTTGACAGAAGAGTTTATTATCGATACCTATAAAACATCTCATGCTGTTCGGATAGAAAATATCACGCCCAATACAACATTATATTACACCGTTATCGGCATTGATGAAAACAGCAACCCCACTGATAATGCAATACCAATAAAACAAGTCAGAACGCTGGAAAACAATGTTGCGCTTAATGCAACAGTCGCAGACGGAACATTCCTGTATGATGCTGAACAATATAGCGAGGATCGCTCTGAAAAATATCTTAAGCGATTAGTTGATGGTGATTTAACGTTTTTCACCGGCACCGCACGTTCAGAAATAATTGCGCAACGTACACAGTATCTTTTACTTGACCTCGGGAAACAATATCCGCTTGAAACCGTTCGCATATATTGGCGCGCACTTGCCTATTCACGAAACTACACCATCGAAATAAGTCCGGATAAAAAACAATGGATAACCGTTCAGTCCGATATTGATGCAGCAAACGGAAAACTCATGTATTCTCAGGGCGCACAAGGAGGCGACCCTCTTCAGGTTATGGAAACAGCATTCAGTCCAATTGAAGCACGATGGGTGAAAATTGCCATTCCGCAAAATAGCCCTATCGGCACCTTTAATCCGATTTTCGGAAAATATAATAAACTGCAGCTCGCAGAAGTTGTTGTTATCCCTGAATGGCGACAGCACATCGGCGATTTAAAAATAAAAACAATAGATTAAGGAGGTGTTAATATGACTTTTAGACGTCATTTAAAACAATTTAATTCCAACAAGAAAGGAGGTGAAAAAATGACACGAATACTTCTAACAGCAAGTTTACTGATTCTTGCACTCTCGGTGTTAACTCTTGCTCAACCGTTCCCGACAGCGAATCGTACGACTATCTCAAACCATGTTGAAGTTCACGGTGGTAATATCTCAACATCAAACACTTATGTTACCAATATTGTTGATGAAATGTGGGGAGTTACTGCCAGATACACGAATGACAATGATTCAATCTCCGGTGGTGTCTCAACAACCAATGTAATAAACATTACTAACTACGGAAACTCAACAACTACATTTACTTTACAAATGTATTCGGTTACTTCAAACACAACCGACCCGTGGACCTATCAGTTTTATGATAGTGCTTATACCCCACAGTCAGTAACAGTAAACTTCTCTTTAGCTCCGGCTGCCTCAACAAAGTATTATTTGATTGTAACCGCTCCATCAACAGCGAATGATGGTGAGTTTATACAATTCTCGAATTATTTGACAATTCAGGATACTCCCGCAAACGCTATTGTTTATACCGGTGATAACACATCAAATTACGGCGGTTCTCTGTCAATCGGCGCTCATTACGGCGCAGGTAAAGCAGGAGTAACCAATGCAATTGATGCAACCCACTATTGGGAAATCACGATTACCGGTGCTGAGATGCAACTGACGAAAACCGCATCGGTTGCAAATAATACTTCAGGTGCAACCTGGGGGACAACGTTAGTACCGGGTTCAACGATAACCTATAGTATTTACTATACGAATTTAGCAGCCGGTAATGCAAACGGTGTTTACATTCGCGATACGATCCCTGCAAACACAACATATGTTGCAGGATCAATGCGGTACAATACTACCAGCACCTATGGCGGTACTACTCTTAACGACGGTGCTGCTGATGATGCCGGCAGTCCTACCGGTTATGTGGACACAGGAAACGGCTATGTGTACTTCAATATCGGCACCGGCGCAAGTGACGGCAATCCGACTTCCGGCGGAAGCGGAGGTACCGTTGCCGGTCATAGCGGAGGCTATGTGTTTTTTAGGGTAACCGTCGATTAGCACGAATCGGTTACGATGATTTCGAAATCAGAAAACGTTAGAGTGTACGCTCTAGGACCGGAAGTAAAAAAAACTCCGGTCCGGCATTATTATTTATTATATGAAAAGGAGTCCCAACAGCGTGATACATAAGCAATCACCTCTATTACTGTTACCGCCTGTAGTATCATTATTCACGCTTGTTATATGCCTAATCCTTTTACTTGTACCCATAACGTTTGCTGAAGTAATCACGTTAACACAGGATCCGATTACCAGTTTTGAAAACGGCGCTTTATTAATTGACGGCATTCAGAGCGAAAGCTATGCTCTCTCCCGTCCTATTAATGCGGCGGATAATTATATCATAATTCCTTTAGAAAAAATCTATGCTATCGAAAAAGTCATACTCTATTGGATGACGGATTCTTATACAACCGATTACAGCATTCAAGTCAGCAGTGACATCGTTAACTGGCAACAGCTTTCATTAATTGACAGTCGCGTCAGTAAAAAGGATACCCATACACGGAATATTCTTATTCACGAAATAACCTGTGCCAGTATCAGCGGGCGATATATCCGTATTGCTTTTCCGCGTAAAACTGAGTTCCATTCATTTGATGATAAAGTCAGACTTGCAGAAATAAGCATATGCGCTGTTGAAAACAAACCGCTTACCCTGAATACTATTAAAGCGGAAATAACTTCCGATACCTCTGCGCTGCTCTCATGGCAGGGGAATACCCCTCATACCGCTCAAGTCATCTTCAGCGGTGAAGACAATATTGTCAATGAAACAAAACTTTTGCTGGAAGAACGCAAACATAAATCAGTCATTCTGCAGCACCTAACACCGGGGACCACATACTACGCCAGAATAATTGCAAATGATAATGCCGGACATATCGTTGAATCTGATATTATCCCCTTTACGACAACCGGGAATAAACCGCCGGTTATACAAGGGTTTGCACTTAATCCTACTGAATCAGGCGGAGTTGCAATACGTTGGCAAGCGAATATACCGGTTACCTATGAGTTCTGTATTTGGAATAATGAAAACAGCAATCATACATGCACACAAGCACACGCTGATTTTAAAACTCGCGGAACTTTTTCGATGAACGGGCTTAATCCGAATATGCAGTATACATACCGCTTTATTATATACGATAAAGTCGGACAGGCTGCTATTCACGAAGGAACATTCGAAACCGGATTAATCAACGTTGCATTACATAAACCAATAATCGGCACGTTTTCCGAAACCTTTGATACTGAATCTCCTGAGGGGTTAGATACCGCCATTGCTCGCGCTAATGACGGCAATTCAAGCTGGCTGACCGGCATGGCAACATCCGGCAATATCGATGAACAGGAACAATTCATTCAAATCAATCTCGAACAGCCAATAGCTATTGAATCCGTGGTTGTTGAATGGCGTCAGCTTGCTTTCAGTAAACAATACGATATTTATTACAGTATTGACGGTACTATATGGCATCCGATAGGGCAAAATATAAATGCCGAGTATGGGGTTCCGACATATTCCAAAACCGGCGATCCAATTATTATTCACACAACTGATGCACATAATTATACAGCACAATATGTCAGACTTGTTTGCCCGCAGGGAAGCAGATATTACGTCAAACACCCTGAATGGCATTTTGTACAAATTATGGAATTTAAAATATTTTCGGATTTAAATTGATATGGAACAGTATGCAGTACATACGACATAACATAAACCTTTGTGCCTTCTATATTGTACTCGGAATGGTATTATTACCGCTCTCAAGTTTGTATAGTGCAACTACCGGCGGAACTATTATCAGCAATACCGCACTACTCACCGGAAATAATATTGCATCAACCAATTCACCAATTATTTTCAATGCGGTATCCACCAACTATGGGTTTGATATTGTGTATACACCGGGAAATGTATATATCTCTCCAGGACATTCCAGTACAAATATATTTAGAATAACAAATCGAGCAAATCAATCTGACCCGAACATTTCCATTATTGTCAGTAATTTTACGCTAACCGGATGGACAAGCGGCAATTGGATTGCACAATTCTATCATACCGGCGGAACGGTAAACTTCCTCGGTATTACGAATACACAACCGACAACACGAAAAGTATATACAGTACCGTCGCTCGGTGAGGACAGTTACTTTGAATTCTGGGTAATATACACCATAAGTGCCGGTGCAAATGCCGGTGCAAACGGGTATACGCCAATCAGTATTGAAACAAGCAGTGCTCCCTCGTTCAGATATACCGGTGATAATAGTACTAATTACGGTGGTACAAATCATTTTTATTCAGGAGTACGGGGGCATTGTACAAACACCATCGGCGGTCCATTAATTGTAATGACAAAATCTATATCCAATCTTTCCGGCGATCCTGTACCGGGAACGCGAATCACCTATAAACTCGAATACGATAATGATGGTATTGACCCGGCAGCACAGTTTGTTATTGAAGATATTATTCCGAGTCATACCGCACTCGTCGTCGGTTCAATCACCATTCATCCGCATACCGGCGGCGGTGCCTTTAGCATTGATTATAATAACGGTACTGGCTGGGGCTATGCTCCGGCCGGAACAATTGACCGGAACGTCCGGCGACTTCGTATCGCTGCAACCGGTTCACATGTTGCTGCAGATAATGGCGATGGTGCCGGTGTGCAAGGAGATCCGCCTGATGCTGATGGAGGATTTATAACATTTGAAGTTGAAATTCTTCCGAGGAATGAATAATGAAAAACAGTAGTATACATTCTTTTATACTGCTTGCGATACTAATGCTTTCCGGTACTCTTTATGCTCAGATCAGCAATTATCTCTCATGGGAATACACCGACCCTGCCGGAGTAACCTCTTACAGCGGACAAACCAATAGTGTTTCAAATTTTTACCGCATCTGGGCAGTCCCTGAAAACTCTGCAATTCATTGTGTCCCGGGATCAACTATTACTAATCGTATTCGGCTTTTTAACTCCGGTTCAATAAATGAGCCAACCGGCATTACACTTAGCGCCTTTTCTCCCGTATCAGGAATAACCTGCACAATCTATTATTCGCAAACCCCCTATACACCGACATCAGGAAATGGAGAGTTTTCTAATACACTTTTAAATATCACCGGACCGCTTGCTGTTGCACAATCATATGATTATTATATTCGTATTACTGTTGATGCCACGGTAACAAATCAATCAGCACGTATCTACATTACGAATACCGGCGGGGTCTATAATTATCACTACATCATATCAAATACAATTCTTATGCCGCAGCATGGCATTCAAATCGTTCGCGCTTCAGACAGCATTCATACCATCACCGTTTTTGACGGATCGCAATCACTGGGCACGCTTGATACGGAAATCATTGTGTATTTCAACGGTTCGGTTTCAGATCCTGCATCACTATATCTTTATTATGACGTCGGAGCAGTGCCGGATGGCAGGACTCCTGACGGAACGGAAACCATTAATCGTGCAGTACGATTAACACCAACCGAGAACGGTTTCTTGAAAGCAATAATACCATCCGTTGACGCTGAAATTAAAAATAATGCTCTGGTAAATATACTGATTAGTGCTGACGGGATTCTTTATGATCAATCCGGTGCCGGAACGACAACACGGCCATGGAGATACCGTATTCGTGAATACAACCCGAACGATTGTGAAACCTGTAATGAACCATTTATTGTATTAAACAATGTCGGTAATTTTGAGGAAACGCCCGCGTCAATTATTTTCAGACTGAATCGGCCGTCAAAAGTATATTTAACGGTTTATACTATCCGTGGTGAAATTGTCAAAAAATTACTTCCAAAGGACACCGAACCGGAAATATTTGAACAAGGCGATCATACATTATTCTGGAACGGGTACAACGAAGACAATCAGTTAGCTGCTGAAGGATTATATCTTGTTCATATCGAGACAAGCGGGTACAGCGGAACTCGTAAGTTGATATTGAAAAGAGAGTAAGCAATGCGAAATATTGTTATTATTATTATATGCTTTATTCTGTTTATGTATTCATTCGCACAAAATGCACAAACCGGCACAACCGCTGCCGCATTTACAAAAATCGGCATCGGATCACGTATGATGAGCATGGGAGAAGCATACACCGCCGTATCCGATGATTTAAATGCATTATATGCGAATGTCGCCGGATTAGGAATGCAGCATAATTTTGCTATTGGAATTTCACATCTGGACTGGATAGCAGGTTTAAAATATGAATCGCTCAATGCATCGCATCCCATTTATTTTCACAAAGAACAAAAAGATCGCATTGCTAATCATGTACTTGGATATAGTATAAATTATCTGCATGATCGCGTGAACTCATATGGTGAATGGGGAGACCATATTGACACCGTCAGCGTCAACAATGTTTTTATACTTGCAGGCTATGGATGGGGATACCACGAATGGAGCGGCGGTCTCTCAACAAAGTTCATTTCAGAAAACTTCGGCTCCTCACAGCAGGCGCTGGGATTTGATGCCGGTGTAATGTGGACGACACATTTAAAACCATACACGCTCTTCGGTCAAACATGGTCCGGCAGACCTATCACTCTTGGTGCAAACCTCGCTAATTTCGGCACAAAAGCACACGGCACCGGCGGTGCATATCCTTTAGCAACTGAACTATCATTCGGTTTTTCCGGGCAATTCTTTCCATTATACACTATTGCTCTGGATATTGCAAAACCGTTTGATTATAACCGTGTTAAAATAAATATCGGTATGGAATACTGGCTGCGCGGATTCATTGCACTACGAATGGGATATCGATTTTTCGGGTATGAAATTGATGGCTTTACCGTTGGCATCGGCATGAAACATCAATTCGCCGGAAAAACTGTACAACTTGATATTGCATTTATGCCTCAAAGTGTATTTAATAACGTTAATAATATTTCATTACAAATGCGTTTCCCCGGTCAGGGTTCACCGGAACTTGCAAATCTTTGGTATTACAAAGGTATTCAGCAATTTGTTGACGCCAACTATGAAGAAGCAATAGTCTGCTGGAATAAATGTCTGGAAATTAACCCGCTTCATGAATTAGCTGCTCAAAAGATTGATGAAGCACGTCAACTCATTAAAATGAGTGAGATTGAAAATAATATTGACATTAAAATGAAAGAAGGCGGAACAAAATAGTACCTTGTATTATTTCAGGTATGGTATAATAGTATACGTATGACACAAACAACATCACATACAAAAGATATGGCACATATGAACAGCTCATTATTACCATTGATATGTGTGCTTATTGTATGCTGTATTCTCATTACTGCAACAACCTCTTTTGCGAATATATGGGAAGATACCTTTACAACCTCAAGCGGTATTGATGTACTGAACAATACGGTTATAAACACCAATACCGGAATTATTCAACTTAATGATATTTGGCATATTTCATATACTGCAACCAATTACCCTGACTATTCAATGCCGGCATGGACGCTTACCTCCAATGCCACGAATACCGCTGCAGTAAATGCCGGAACGCTGATTATATCAAATACAACAACAAACGGTGTTCGTTTTTATTCTTACGATCTAACCGGCTTTACCGGCGGAAAAACGCTTGCATTCAGAATGCGCATTATTAGTAACACGGCATCAAGTAATCTAAGCGTAATAATTTCAAATGCCCCGCAACGCTACACACTGAGTATTATAACCAACGGATATTATATTAATAATACTTTTTTTACCAATAATCCTGACGGCTCACGCTTTAATGGGTATCAATGGCATGAATACCGAATTGCATTATCGAATACTCAGTCAAATTACTTTGCCCTTGATGGACAAACAGTTACCAATGCTTGTAGCGTTAACCCGCAATCAGGCAGCAGTCATAGAGTGTATTTCGGCAGTCAATTGTTTTCTCAGATGAATAGAAGCATCAGCGAATGGGATTATTTTTATATACGGACAAATACTGTCATTACGAACCCACACCAACGGTATTATACAGCACTGCAAACAAACAGCAGTATTAAAACAATCGCTCACTCATTACCCGCAGCAACCTATATTTCAAACATCACCTTGGACATTGCCTCCCCATCGCCATATGAAACAATCAGCCGGGTTGAATTAATCGATACTGCTGCCGGTACACTTATTGATGCTGCATCCGTTGCGCTTTCCAATGGCATGGCACAGGATGTTGTCGGATGGTCCAACGGGCTTCCGATACGGCTCAACACTGCCACCTCTGTTGCACTGCAGATATACCTTGATTCCCAACACGGGGAAAACACCCCATCCCTCCAAGGCTATCATATAACTTATCATACTCCAACAAAACCTGCAGCACCGGGATTAAACGCTTTTTCGAATAATATGATTGCACTAACTTGGACAGCTGTTACTGATTCCCTGAATGCCGGTTATCGTATTTATTACGATACCAATAGCGGAGCACCATATACAAATGCAAACGGAACTATATATCAGGCTGCTCAAGGAGCTTCACCAATAACACTCGGTCCAACGGTAACAGCATATACCCTTTCCGGATTACCGGCATATCAAACCTACCATTTTGCACTGACGGCATATCAAACCCCTTCGGTAATGGAAAGCTCCTTTTCAATTGAGACCAATATCGCCGTTGTATCAAACATGGCTATTGAACAGGTTACTAACTGCCGTGCCGTTCAAATCGGAACACAAGCCCTCATATCATGGAGCCCGACAACACAAACCGGAACAGCCGGATACCTCGTGTATTATGGGAGGCAATCGGGAGGACCATATAACGGCACATGGGCACTGCAGGGAAGCTCGCCGCTTACCAACGGACATGCAACAAATATCACATTAGACCTACCAATTGGCAGAAATTATTACTTTATTATTGTTGTAACCAATAGCAACGGGTCAACAGGGTCGCCGTCAGTTGAAACACATATCAGCCGTATACGTCCACCAACACCAAGGAATTTTACACTTCATACATCGCCAACATCTATTGATCTTTCATGGTCATCGGTAGGCGGCGCCGGGGGGTATCGTATTCATTACGGGCAATCACCTTCGCTCGCCAGTAATACGGATGTCTCCGTTACCAATTACTCATTCCTGACACTAACTTCCGGCATTGAATACTATTTCGCCGTTACCGCATTAGATACTCAGCAAACGACACCGAATGAAAGTCTTCAGACAATTATTATGAGCGGCACCATGAATGATTCAACGCCACTGCCGAATATTAATGCTATCAATTGCCAAACCGGAAATAAAATAATTACCCTCTCATGGGGTCATAGTTCATGGGGTTGGCCAAATGATTACGGCGGATATATACTATACATTAATAATGACGGCAGTACAAATTATACGGGGCAGCCCGCCCCGCTGCAAATCAACGGAATAAACATTACCTCTCCCTATACTAATTTTTCCCGAACCACCTCCGTAACCTTACAAGTGGTAAATGACATTCCGTATTACTTCACTGTTAAAGCTCTGGATAATCATTCACCACCAAATATCAATACGAATTATGCACCGCAAATCAGAGCGCACGCATCAGGGATCAGCGCTGCTCCGCCGCACAATCTTCGTGCATCATTACAAGATAAAAATATCATCCTGTATTGGGATCCGCCTGATGAAGGGAATATTACCGGCTATTATATTTACTATGACACCGATGAATCCGGCGCACCATATGATTCAGTCGCTGTTCAATCCGGCGGAGATAATTGCGCAGAAAACATCAACTCCGGTGATGTGATACCAAATGTTACAACATACACATTAAAAAATGTCAGTGATAATGTACCATATTATATCGCATTAAAATCACGTAGTTCTGATTTAATTCCCAGCACGAATTTTTCAGAAGAAATTACCGTTTTCGCACGCGAAAGCGATTCATTTGAAGTATGGAATAACTACATTTTCCCCGGGGCTGACCCTATTATAACAATACACTTCGATATTGATAATGACATCCCCTGCTCAGTTAAAATAGTTGATACCCTTGGGGTTGTTATTGCTGAACCGGTTATACATAGAACAATGCATGAATTGCTCAGTGACGGACTTATTCCATTGCGGTTTGATACAAGCGCATTAAATAATGATGTATATTATATCTATTTGATATATGAAAATAAAAGCGTTATACAGCAGGTAATAATAGCACGATGAAATATACACTATTTGTTATACTCATTTTACTTCATACTCTTCCGGCAGTACCATATGCACAAACAAGTGGTGCTAATTTTTTGCTTTTTCCGGTTAGCGCCCGTGCTGAAGGTATGGGAGGAGCGTATGGCGCCGAAACGGAAGATGCCTTCTCAATAGGAACCGGACCTGCAGCATTAGGCGCATTAAAAAACAATACTATTGGACTGACCTATGCTTCAAAACTTGGAAACAGTGAATATCAATATTTTTGCCTTGGACAGCAAACGGAAGTCGGCAATATCGGTGCAGCAATCCTCTTTTCCCATTACGGAAAAATAAACTATATCAATGCAACCGGTTTCATCAGTGAAAAAATATACACTGCTAAAGATTTTCTTGCACAGGTAAGTATTGCCAATACCTACCAATGGCTGTTATACGGCGGCTCAATACAAATAATTAGCCGCAGTCTCGGTGAGTTTACCGTTAATACCGTCTGTTTGGATGCCGGCATCGGCGGACAATTTTCTATACCGGGAATAGGAAGCGGCACTGAAAAACGGCTGGTAGCAACATTAAATATTGCAAATCTGGGCGATACCTTAAAATTTGAATCCGGAAAGAATATTCCACTCCCCTCAATGCTGTATCTCTCAGCTCAGTATTTGCCTTTTGTGAATGACAAACACCGTGTTAAAATCGCTTTTGATATCGGACAGCCCGTATATCGGTCAGGTCCACCGCATATCAAAACCGGTCTGGAATACCGGATATATAAAATATTTAATCTCAGAGCAGGATATCAATCATTAAATAACGGACAGGCAGGTACGGTTATACTCGGCGGAGGGCTCGAAGCTCCGGTACGAAAAAATACATTCGCCATAGACTATGCATGGTATCCGTATTCAATGTTGAATGATAACGGTCATTCAATTAGTGCATTATTGCGATTCAAAATTTCAGGTTCTTCCTTGAAAAAGAACACATCAAATAATACGAAATTATCATATTCACATTCGGATGAATTGTAATACCCTATATACCTATGATACCATATTTCCAATTTCAACAAAACACTCGATATACCGCCCGTGTTATTCAATATACACAAAACTCTTTAGTTATTCACTGTAACGGACTCCGCCATGAATTGCACTGTCCTGATATATGTCCGGCAAAAGAATTTGATCTAATACAATTTTCCGTAACGTATAAAAATAATACGCCAACCATTAAAGACATTACCATTGTACATGCAAGTGATATTGCTGCTCATGAACGTGAACAATTTTTATCGCTGATTGACCCCGCCCGTATTACTGCAGCACATCTTTTCGCCAAAATTACAGCTCTTATGCATCGATGGTTTTTACGGGAAGACTTTCTTGAGGTGCGAACACCGCTGTTATCAAAGAGCCCAAATCTTGAATTTGGATTACGGAACTTTAAAGTATACGCCGGAAACAATGAACAGTTCTTTTTACCAACCAGCCCTGAATACTCCATGAAACGCTTATTGACTGCCGGACATCCCCGTATCTTTCAGCTTGCACCTGTTTTTCGTGATGCCGAACCGAAAAGCAACTCTCATCTTCATGAATTTACTATGCTGGAATGGTATCGCGCATATACTGATTATATTACGATAATGAACGACTGCCAAAGTTTACTCTACACACTCGTAAAAGAACTGTCGGAAGATGCATCACCAAATATTATCTATAATAGCCAAACCATTGATTTTACTCCTCCATGGCGTACCGTAACGGTTCATGAGCTCTATGTAAGCGTAATGGGGGTCAATCTTGCCACCATTACAGCCGCTGCATTTCGCGCTGCACTACACGCACTTGATATTGCCATTAATGAAAATGCTGACTGGGATGAATGCTTTTTTCTAAGCTGGGTACAATGCATTGAACCGGCACTTGGATTTAATCCTGTATTTGTTAAAGACTTCCCTGTTCGATATGCCGCATTAGCAGCAACTGCCTCAAATGACATCTGGGAATATGCCCAGCGTTTCGAACTGTATATCGGCGGTCTTGAACTGGCAAATGCATTTACCGAACTGACTGACCCGGTGCTTCAAAAGGAACGATTTATACAGGAACAGCAACGACGTAATGACTCCTCCCCCCTTCCCGCGGAGTTACTGCAAACATTGCGCTGGGGAATGCCCCCATCCGCCGGTATTGCACTTGGTATTGAACGATTAATGATGCTCTTAGGTGGTTTCCAAGACATTCATCGTACATCAATCCTGCCGTAAAACACAATAATACCTACTTATGTAAATTTCTAATTCTCCGACAATTATTATGTAAATTCATGCTTTCTGGGCGCTAATAACCTTACTAAGGAGGTACAGCACCACAACACACATTTTCTTTCGATTATCAACACAGGGACGTTAATTTAAAAATCAAGGAGGAAAAACAATACCATGATAATCAATCATAACATGAGTGCGATTTTTGCGCACCGAACATTAAAATTCACCCATTGGGACGTAAATCGTAACATTGAACAATTATCATCCGGAGAACGGATCAATCGTGCTGGTGACGATGCATCCGGACTCGCGGTTTCGGAAAAAATGCGGACGCAAATCCGCGGACTTCGCCAAGCTGAACGGAATACCGAAGACGGATTATCGTTCATTCAAACGGTAGAAGGGTATTTAACCGAAACAACTGAAATTTTGCAGCGATTACGAGAACTTTCAATTCAGTCTTCAAACGGTATTTATACTACTGAAGATAGAATGCAGATACAGGTTGAGGTATCAGAGCTTATTGATGAGATTGATCGTATCGCATCGCAAGGGCAGTTCAATACGATGGTAATGCTCACCGGGCGATTTTCCGACCCACGACAGGGCGGCATTCCGATGGCATCTATGTGGTTTCATATGGGACCAAACATGGACCAACGGGAACGTGTTTTCATCGGTACGATGAACACACAGGGGCTGTATTTGAAAGGACGTTCAGGATCTCCTGAAACTGCAACTTTCATTAGTCTCTCAACGCCGCAAAAGGCAAATTCAGCAATCGGGCTTATTGACCGTGCAATGCAGAAAGTCAACAAGCAGCGTGCAAATCTGGGTGCCTACTACAACCGAATGGAACATACCGCACGTGGCTTAATGGCGGCATATGAAAACATTCAATCGGCTGAAAGTAGAATTCGTGATGCTGATATGGCTGAGGTTATGGTTAACTTCACGAAAAACAATATCCTTGTCCAGTCCGGCACAGCAATGCTGGCGCAGGCAAATCAGCTCCCGCAATCGGTTTTAAGTTTATTGCGTTAAATTGTATTCAGACACATTGGAAAGGGGCGGCAGGCATGCCGCCTCCCTTTTTTTATTTACTTTTAATTCACCGCTATTATAATGATATATAATAAAAGCGTTCATGTCGCAAATGCTCTTCCAATACACAAGAGTGTATATACGATAGCATAGATAATGCTTGCAATGCGCTATTTTTTTTCAATTTAGGATTATATCAATATGACCGACACATCACCATTATTGAGCCTTGATTATGCGCTTTTACGCTTTATTAATAAAAAAGCAGCACATCCTGTTTTAGATGCTGTTTCATTTTTTATGAATAAATTTCGCTGGTATCATATCCCATTAATTCTTATTATAGGATTTCCCGTTTTTTATTACACCACAACACCATATGCATGGTATAGTATTGCCGGCGCAATAGCGGTTCTGCTCACCTGCACCGATTTGACAACCTTTGCATTGCGTACAATTATCAAACGCCCTCGTCCATCCGACACTCTCACTGATTTACGTCTTCTCAAAGGCGGGGGTGGACATTCGCCGTATTCATTCCCATCATCCCATGCGTCAAATGCAGTCGGCATCGCCGTATTTTGTTTTTTCATTTGCCGCTGGGCATCAGTGCCATTTATTATTCTTGCGATCACTATATGCCTGTCGAGAATATATATCGGAAAGCATTATCCTTCCGACGTTGTTGCCGGTTCTTTATTAGGTGCGGGCTGGGCATTTGGCATATATCGAATAATAGTACTGTTGAATATTGTATACTGAATCATATACAGTGCAGGGTAATGATTAACGGCGGCAATATTTCGGCGATGTCTTAAGTATTCCCAACATCACCTCGACACTTTTCATCATATCAGAGATCCCGATACGTTCTTTCAATGAATGAACATTCTTCATATTGATGCCAAGATTGACACAGGGGATTTTTTTCATATTAAAAATATTCGCATCACTGCCGCCATTAATAGATTTATATCGTACAGCAAGACCGGCAGTGCGTATACCATCATATGCCAACTGCATAACCGCAGCATTCTTTTTCAGCTTATAGGCACGATACTCACGTACAGGGATAAATCGTGTCTTTACTGAATACTTCTTCTTCACAGCATTCAACGCTTTTTTAATAGTCGTAAACTGTTTTTGTAATTTAACCTCACTATGACTGCGTACTTCACCACGAATAAGCACATATCCCGCTATTGTGTTTGTTGCTGTACCACCTTGAATAATACCAAGATTAGAGGTTGTTTCACTGTCTAACCCTCCCTGCGGAATACGGGTTATCAATTCACCTGCCGCCACGATAGCATTAATGCCTTTTTCCGGCTCCATCCCGGCATGGGTAGAACGTCCGAACAGCTCTATTTTAAAGGTTACATGATGCGGTGCGGCATTGACAATCGTCCCTGCCGGACCATCACTATCCAGCACGAATCCTAATGTGCTCTTCAAACGGTCAGCATTAAGCTGTTTTGCACCATGCAGCCCGATTTCTTCAGAATGAGTAAATACTATTTCCAATGGTATAACGTCATTTTTATTCCTGATTATTTTCAGCATTTCAAAAATAATTGCAATTGCCGCTTTATCATCAGCACCCAGTATCGTTGTCCCATCTGAAGTTATGATATCACCCTTTACTTTCGGTTTAATGCCAATCCCCGGCTGCACAGTATCCAAATGTGCTGAAATTAATAACGGCGAACATGTTCGCAGCCCTTTCCGTCGAGCAATAATATTACCGGTTTTCCCATGACGCTCATAATATGGCGTCAATCCAAGAGCGCGCATGGTATTTACACAATATGAAATCATTTTCTGTTCTTCACCCGAATGCGAAGGAATCCGCACGAGCCGGCAAAACTCTGCAACAAGACGTTTTTTATTTGCGTGTAATAATACGTTTTTCACCATACTTCATTTATACCTCTTTCTTCTTCTTTTTTAATAAACGAATGACAATCAATCCGATCACAACAACAACAACTGCGATCGCCAATGTTTGATATGAAAATATACGTGATATCTCAAATCCGGCTTTTACGATAGCAGTAACAACTATCGAAGCGCCAATCACACCAAGTATAATAGCCGGAATTGATTTTTTTGGCTCAATATCAAAAACAAGCGCTACCATGGATCCGGTCCATGCCCCCGTTACCGGTAATGGAATACCGACAAACACTGATAAACCAATCCAGCCATACCGTTCAATAACATCCTTCCCGCGTTTATGAGCACGTGCATACGCCCAGTCCAGCAGCTTTCCGATTGGTTTAATATGGCCTAAAAGTGTACGAATTGGTTCCAGTAAAAACAAAATCGGCAGTACAGGTATAAGGTTGCCGATAATGGAAAATAGAATAACCTGCCCCCACGTCATGACCGGGTCAGCCGTTTCCACATACCACAACACCCCAAATGGAATCGCACCGCGAAGTTCTAAAATTGGTATTGTCGCTATCAGTACAATAACCAACCATGGCGGCAAACCCGTTTGCTGAAGCCAATAGGTGATTTTATCCGTAAAATGCACACTCTGTTCTGCTGTTATATTAGTTACACTTTGCAATACATTTGTTATACTATTCGTTATATCCGGCAGTATCATGAACACCATCCTTTATTGTTTTACCTTTTTATCATCAATATATTAACAGTAAAGCGAAATCGCTCAATTATCTCTTTGGAACACTTTTAAAATAATAACCGCTTGTATCAGAACCAATGAGATTATTATAATTAATCTGTATTTCAACCTTCCGCCATAAACGGCGAAATTGTCGCGTATCAAACGGTGTGCTGTATTGAACAAGATAATGCCATATCGGTTGATTTAATATAGAGTGGCGCATATCCTTAAGAGCATTTGACGCAAAATAATAATAGTATTCACCGCCGGTTCTTTCACATAAGTCCTTTAAAATTGTCTCATTCTCCCGAGAAAAGGCAATAATATAAATCGGCACATGATTATTCAATGCAAAATTGAGCACAACATCATACACCGGATCACTGAATGATTCCACCGGATTAAACTTTCCGGCAGTAAACAGCAACACTGCATTACGCTCATGTATTCCGATAAGATCCGCAACACTATGATATAATCCGCGATCAAGCTGCAACGACGACTGATAATTATGCTTAATCAGAGCATTTTGTACCCGGTTTTTCCCCCAGCTCCAGTCTAATCCCGTCCAGACATTATTATTACACTTCACCACTTTTATTGCATCTTCATCCCCAATGGCATCAAGGAAGTAACCGGTTGCATTAATAAGATCCTCCGCATACGGTTCCATTGCAGCGGATTCATCAATACAAAATACAACTTTACATTTTTCCCTGCTGCGGTTTACTGAAGAGAGTTGAACAAAAGTCCGCTCAGTGTCATTTTCAAGAACCCGAAAGTTTTCAGCCCGTAAATTCTGCATTATTTCACCTTCGCGGGAACGAACAGTTACATAATGTGTTATTAATGGAAATAAACGGGTATCCGTATATTCAATATCAACATCAAGATTGACATATTTATATTGTTTCGGCACAAACACTTCAACTGTTGAAGCATCCATATCGGCAATATACAGCATTGCATCATCACTCAATGCTGCATCGGAAACATATTTAAACATACGATGATTATTATCATAATGCAGAAAGTTATAATACGTCCCACTGTCTGGATAATATATATATAATCCGCTATCACCATCAGCAATATATAAGTTACCGTCTATAAAATGTAATGCCCGCGGTGCACGCAACCGTCCCTGCCCGATAGTTTCCCGCCAATTACCATATTGATCAAATACTTGTACACGGTGATTTCCCGTATCAGATATATATATATTCCCTTTAGGACCAACCGCAATACCTGACGGTTTAAATAACTCACCGCTCCCATCACCAAGATGCCCAAAAACAGCAAGAAATTCACCCTGAGATGAAAACTTCTGAACCCGATTATTGCCACTATCAACAACCCAGAGATTGTCATTATCATCAACAGCGAGCCCTTCAGGTCCATGAAACTCCCCCGGTAACGAACCATTGCTGCCGATAAACAGTATCCCTTTCCCATCTGATGACAACTTTTGTATTCTGTCTTTCCCGAAGTCACTTACCCATACTGCGCCGGATTGTTCTCGTGCTATTGCAAAAGGATATTTAAATGGACGTTTTCCGCCTTTGATAGTCCCTAAACGAACACCATTCGCATCAATACCCGTTATAGAATGTGAACCAAAACCGACTACCCATAAATGATTATTCATATCAAAATTAAGCGCCGTCGGGTTGAAAAAACGCATTTCCAAATTAACGCCGTCAATTGTTTTTAAATACCGATAATCCTGATACAACGGACGGGTCTCCTGCGGTCTTCCAAGGCGATACAATAGTGTATTGATACGCTGATGAAGAATGTTATTTCCACCACCAAGTTCCTCAACGAGACGCCATTCATTTAATGCATTATCTAAATATCCGGCACGAAAATACGCTTTCCCAAGCCAAATCCGCGCAAGATAATACCGTGATTGAACTTCAAGTGAACGATTAAAATAATCAATAGCAAGATTGAAGCGAAGCCCATTGTATTGCACCAACCCTTTTCTGAATAATTGTTCAGCACGAAGCCATTCATAATCAAATTGCGTCGCCGGAACAGCACTTATAAGTACAATAAGTAATACTATTCCGGTTATTATTAATAATCCTTTATTCATATTCCTCTCGATTGAACGATAGCATTGTATTCTATGTTAAATAAACTTATATCATATTGTACATGTGTTTTCAAGACAATTAAAATCAACAAAAATAAATACCAATACGGGTATGGATACTATATTAAAGTGAGTGGAAATCTACTGCATACGATAAGCTATTTGAGGGAACTCTTGTTATTCCTCAACAATGCACGCTCTATCTTTATGTCTTCACATATACAAAGGTCTTATTCATCCGCGTAAGTGTGAAGCAATCGGCAAATGCATGTAATGACTCAGAATGACCGACTAATAAAAATCCATCGGGTGAAATAATAGTTCGAAACCGGCGTAATAATGTACGTTTCCCGTCTGCATGAAAATAAATCATAACATTCCGGCATAATAATATATCAATATTTGAAAACTGAGAAATATCCCGTTCATTAAAAAGATTAACTTTTTTAAATATAACCGAATCCCGAATATACTGTTTTATTTGATACTCTTTTTCTCCTACTACATCAAAATACTTTTTTTTCCAGTGTTCTGCAACATTCCGCATTGCATAATCATTATATAGACCGATGCGGGCTTTCTCCAGCACTTCACTTGAAATATCAGACCCCCATATGGTAACCGGCTTCCCCTGTAATACATATTGATACTCATGCAGCAGCAGCGCAATCGTATAGATCTCTTCTCCAGTCGAACATGCTGCTGACCAAATACGTAACTCTGTACGATTTGGATTTTGCATAAGTGCAGGAATAAGCACATTAATCATAACATCAAAATGACGCGGCTCCCGCCAGAAATACGTTTCATTTGTCGTTACCGCATTAATAAGCTTATTAATTTCATCATCATTTTCTTGCCGCTGCACATACCGAAAATAATCAATAAATGACAAGAGCTGTAACGCACGAATCCTTTTTTGAAGCCTGCTTTGCAGAAGATACAATTTCTTATCCGGGATGAATATCCCTGTTTGTGTATAAATATAATCCCGCAGACGATTGAATGTCGGACGATCTAATCGTATTATACGACGCATGGATAATAATGCATTTCCTGAATCAGCATGGTCAGCATCCGATTTAATTTTTTCTGACGCCGTATCAGCAGCATTCGTATATTTTATTTCTTTCATGCACATCCATTCTTATCCTTACACGACCCGATAAAATACTATCGTAACTAGTTACCAAGATATATGATTTTACTCTTTCAATGGCATTTTTATACATATACCTAATTAAAACAACATATCATATGATAATAGGTCAAACGTGTATTTATTATCATTGCTCTGTTTTCCATTGTATACAATAGCCGTTCATGTTACAATAACGATGTAAATTACAGATAAAATATTTTATACTATTTTGTGTATATTGTATTGACAATTACGGATAGCAGAATATAATTGCGCCGTTTTTATAGGGCCCTTAGCTCAGTTGGTTAGAGCGGCTGACTCATAATCAGTAGGTCCTAGGTTCGAGTCCTAGAGGGCCCACTGATATTAATTTCGGTACGAGATACAATGAATGAAACAACGATATAGAAAAACAGGAATCTTTCTCAAAACGTATGGTCTCATACAACAATTTAAGGTGCCGATTATACTTTACCGTGTAATCGGCTTTTTTAATATCATACCACTCTATACATGCCAACTGCCACAACAATTATCATTAAGGAAAAACCAATGCTCAAATCATTAGATGCATTAATTGATTTACAAAAAATTGATGCGGAAATCCATGCTCTGCAACAACAAACTAATTCAATTGATAAGGATATTGAAAATCGAAAAAACAAATTATCCGTTACTGAGACTGAATCCGGTCCTATTCGCGATAAATACAAAGATATGGAAGCATCAATCAGTGAGAATAATCTGGATATCCAAACCAGAGAAGACCGGATAAAAAAATTAAAAGAACTCCTGAAAGATGAAAGCCGACCGAAAGAAGTCGCTGCCATTGATGCACAAATAAAAACATTCAGCAAAGAGATTAATGAAAAACGAGAAAAAAAGAAACGCATGGAAAAAGACTTAGAAAAAATGCAAGCGGACTTTGATCGCGTAAACGCACTATTTGAAGAACAGCAATCCGAAATAAAAAATCTGGAAAACACGCGTACTGAACGATTGAAAGAAATTGAGAAAAGCATCGCTGCATTGGATAAACAACGTACGGTATATACTACCCAAACCGAACAACATATTTTAGATTTATATGATACCATCAGAAGGAAATATCCGGATAACGCAATAGTCAGCATTAACAATAATGCCTGCGGCGGTTGTTATTTAACCCTCCCGCCACAGGAGGTCAATAATATTATGCTTAATGATAAAATCAACCGATGTGTTCAATGTGGACGGGTTCTGTATTATATACCATAAAAGTGTATACCTATAAATATAGATAAATATTATTGACAAAACCCCTGTTTTTCATGATAATACAATAAGGTTATGAATTAATAGGATAGTTTCAACTCTAACTTTCGGAGGTCATGCATATGGCGAGTGTTACATTACGTGATATTTCAAAGGTATACGACGGCGATGTTAAAGCAGTCAATAAAGCAAATATCGAAATTAAAGATAAAGAGTTTTTAGTATTAGTCGGTCCGTCAGGATGCGGTAAATCAACAACCCTTCGTATGATTGCCGGTCTTGAAGAAATAAGTGATGGCGAAATATTAATTGGTGATACCGTCGTTAATGACATGCCTCCCAAAGACCGTAATATTGCAATGGTATTTCAAAATTACGCATTGTATCCGCATATGACCGTTTATGATAATATGGCATTCGGTCTTAAACTCCGTAAATACCCGAAGCAACAAATTGACGAACGGGTTATGGAAGCCGCGGATATTCTTGAACTGCGCGATTTACTTGACCGAAAACCAAAACAGCTTTCCGGTGGACAGCGCCAGCGTGTTGCAGTTGGACGTGCTATTGTCCGTAAACCGCAGGTTTTTCTTTTTGATGAACCCCTTTCAAACCTTGACGCAAAACTGCGCGTGCAAATGCGTACACAATTAAATAAATTGCATACCCGTTTACAGGCAACAATGGTATACGTTACTCATGATCAAACTGAAGCAATGACCATGGGCGATCGTATTGTTGTCATGAAAGACGGTGTCATTCATCAAATTGCTGACCCGATTACTCTGTATAATAATCCGGTTAATAAGTTTGTTGCAGGATTTATCGGCAGCCCGCCGATGAACTTCATTTCCTGTAAAGTGGAAGGCAGCGGAAGTGACATTTTCCTTAATGAAGGAAATGTTAAAATTAAAGTTTTACCGGAAATGGCAAAAGCACTGGAAAGTTATATTAATCAGCCGGTAACATTGGGCATCCGTCCGGAAGATATATATGATAAAACTTTCTACAATCAGGCAGCGCCGGAAAGTACCATTAAAGTTACCGTTGAAGTTGTTGAGCCAATGGGTTCTGAAACCCTTCTGTATACCACAACCGGAAAAAATCAATTAACTGCACGCATGGATGCAAATTCAGAGTTGGAAGTTAATCAGGATGTTGAATTGGTCTTTGATATGGACAAAGCTCATGTATTCAACAACCAAGATGATGAATTAATTTATTAATTCATCATTAATTAATTGTATTAAAAAAATAAACCGGCCGCCGTGGTATTCGTATCCGGCGGCTTTTTAATAATATGGAATATATGGGCTATATAACAGACAGTATAATAGTATTATTTATCAGCGGTTTCATGTATATGGGATATCGCGTTGGACTGGCCGACGAAATACTTGCACTCGGACAGGTTACTGCAACATTACTCTTACCGGGGTTCGTACAAAAACTCATTGCACACTATAATATTCATTTCGGATTAAAACCGGCAATTGAAGCGGTTATTATTTGGATAGCAATAGCACTCTTTTTCTTTATTGTGTTTTCAATTATTCGACGGCGTATTGACGATCACATTGATGAAAAAGACACCCTTTCACACGCCGATCAAATTCTTGGCTGTATACTGGGGCTTATAAAAGGTATTATTGTTATTACGGCGATTTTTTATATACTGCATCTTATTTTACCGGATGGAAAATTCCATACACTGATTGCAGATCGTTCATTATTCTCTGCATCATTAGATTCATTTTACAGTGAAGCGATATTTCCGCATATTACTCCACTGAAGCACGATTCCGGCGTAATGATATTTCAATAGAATGGCGCGCCGCTTTCATACGGTCAAGTTGACCATCGAGGTTATAAATGGTTGTATCAAGATGTGAAAGAACTTTTTTAAATAAGGTCATGATATTCCTCCCGTTGGTTATCATTTATCTAGTATCTTTATCGGAGGATGCAATAAAATGTTAATACCGAAACACGCTGTTTTTATATGTCTGAGTGCATGTGTAATAGCGGTTATTTCCTGCGGCATCGAAACACGTACCGAATCCGTTTTTTTAAGCACTCCGCTTAATCTTTCAGCCGCCCCCCTCAACGAGGGCATCATGGTTACCTTTACCGGAAAAAATTTCCAGCGAAAATTTGACGGTTATAATGTATATATCAGCACTGAAAGTTCAATACGCATGCATTATAAAAATGCTTACATACTCCCCTCGGTATTGTTTTCACAACCAACTATTCCATCTGATATCGACACTATTACTGCACATCCAACAGTCAGCTACTCCTTTACCCATTCACAAATACAACAGCATTATACTATTCAAAATGGCTATACATATTATATTACTGTCCGTGCGCATGATTTAAATGGCAACGAAAGCGGATTCAGTGATGAAGCTTCAACAACCCCGCGACCGGACGGCAGCTGTACCCTTACCTGTTCAACAACAATCACAAACGGTTATAGTATTTCAAATCGTGGACCATACCCGGATACGGACTATGCGTTCGGTATATTTAAAGGGAATCTCTCAGGGTCAGTAACAAACCTGATTCCATTAATAATCGCCGGCAACGGCACACAAATAATTGATACCGGCAATGGCAGTTTTAACTCAATCACCAGAGCACCGCAAAATGGTTATATACAACACGGAGAATTATTGCCTATTCGTATCGGACATATATATATCCTCCATGTTGCACCGAATAATTATGTAAAACTATGGTGCGAAACCATTCAAGATACATCCTTGACTTTTCAATGGGCATATCAGCTTGACCCCGGTAATAAAAATATATAAATAGGTTTACGTCATGATAATTACATTTCTTATAAGTGCCGGCATTTCCGTTATCGTATCCCTGTATTACAGTAAAATTGAACAATATCATTTTATCGGCGGGTTACCGGGAGCAATCCTGATTGGTCTTATCGGGGGAATTATCGGAATGTATTGTCTTGATTTTCTTTCTAGTATTATTGAAGAAGTAAATATCCTCGCTCTTATTATCGGCACTGTTATTGTGCTTCGTCTCTTTGCAGTCGTCAGCCCTTTTTATAAAAAATAACAATAATCCGTTTTTCCTTTTTACGTACATTTTTTCACATTATTTGACATTAAGTATGAATATTTTTCTGTCGATATAGTATATGAAGGCATATTTTTTTGTCTTAAAGGATATAGAGTGTGAAAAAGTATACTATCATCATAATTTTCATGATATACTTGTTTATTTGCATTGATCCGGTATACAGTGGTGAATGGTTAAGCGATGTTGGTGATCCCGATGTTGTTAATAATGCTGCATCCTCTCCAAGTCAGATAAATACACCGGCACCACCGCAATCAAACAGTGATTTAGAACATGTTACCTTCATTGAAGCCATTTCACAATCTGAAAATCAGATTCGTATCCAATGGGAACAAGTTCCGGGCGATGCAGTTGATTACCACATATTTCGATCAACGACCATTATTGACACCCCTGAAAAATTATCCGCTGCCAATCTCGTCGGCAGTGTGCATAATACTGATAATTATACTGATACCATCAATAAAACCGGAAATTATTATTATGCCGTAACAACTGAAAAGACCGGAACCGGCGTGAAAAATAATACTCTTGTTATTGAAAATAGCTATACAACACAACCAATCGCTGCCGGTTCAAAATTACCGGGAATGGTCAGTGATCTTACTGCACAGGTATCAGCAGAAACTGTTGTATTAACATGGAAAAACCCATCAAAAAACCGCTCTGTTGAATATAATATTTACCGTGCTGCAACTCAGATCTTTGACGCACAAGCACTGAATAATGCAGAAGCTATTGCAACAGTCGATAATACAACAAAAACCTATACTGATTCATCCCCAAATCCCGGCAATAATTATTATGCCATTACCGCAAAAAAAGGGCTCAATGAAAATAGAAATATTATTATTAAGCAATCTTCAACGGAATTGCCGGCATTTATCAAATCACCGTTTAGTCCAATAATTACTGTTCATAACCCCACAACCGCTATTGCAACAAATACCTATACCATAACCGGCACTATTACTGATGCTGATGGTTTGGTACAGATGCAGATAACACCGGGTAATATTCCGATAACCGTTGATACGGCAAACGGAACATTTTCCGCACCACTCACACTGCAGCAAGGCAATAATGATTTTCTTATTACTGCTATCGGACCGCAGAACGTATCAATAACAAAACAATTTTCAATAACATATCAACCAAAATCAAAGCCAATTACAACTGATGAAACAGCACCGGTCATCAGTATCAACACGATCCCCGCAACGACTGAGCATTCAAATATTGTTCTCAGCGGAACAGCAACTGACACACATCTTAAATCTATAACTATTCTGCCACACCATATTAATGCTGATTTCTCTGCAGCCGGGGCATTTTCCGCAACAATCCCTCTTGACGAAGGCGAAAACGCATTAATTATTATTGCTGAAGATTCATACAACAACAGTGCACAGAAAAAACTTCATATTACCTATACAAAAAAAGTCTCAGAAGAAAATAGTATTTCTCACAATAACACCGCTACTCCGATACTGCCGTCATCTGCCGACACTCTGCCGACCGCCACTGATTCACAGGAATACTATGCTCAACTGGTTGAAACGATAAATGATACTATTTACTCTGAAAACTATGAAACCGCATTACAGCAAATTAACGCAATTTTAACTGCCGATAATATTGCTGAACCGGTTGTAAATGAAGCAAAATTATATCGTGCAATAACATATTATAAAATGGGCAACTATGCAGTTGCCGTGAAGTTATTTTTTAACGTAAAAGAACAATACCCTGAGATTGCTGATTTTTATATCTCAGCGTGTATAGAACGATTATAAGTAAAGGAGACACATCATGGGACAAGGATTACGCATTTTCTTAATTATCCTGATTGTCTTACTGTTAATGGCAGGCATAGTTGGAGCGGTCTACTATATTACCGAGAACCGCGTCAACGTTGTCATGCGCCGAGCAGACAGTAAGGTCATGTTAGGCGATACCTCCGACATACGGCATGGTATCGAAATTTACAATGAGCTTGTGCATAACAATGTCGGCGACACGTATTCTGCGGAGGCATTGTATAAAATCGGGCGCGGATATGAACGATTATCCAAACAGGATAATGACATGGAAAAAATTGCCGCTGCACAGGAAAAGTATTCACAAGTTGTTTCACAATACCCGCATAGTGAATGGTCGCAGCGCGCACTTATTCGCATTGCAAATATTAATGCGCGGCGCGGTAATTTTGATGAAGCACAAGCGCAATTAGATCATATTTTGGTAACCTTTCCGAATACTCCACTTAAAACTGACGTGTATAACGAAAAAGGTGAAATCTATTATATGGAACATGACTTTGACAAAGCATTATATCAGTTTCATCGGGAAGAAAACCTCAATGATGATCGTGCTTTTGTCGGTCGTATTAAAACGTATGTCGCTAAGGATGACTCAGAAAGCCGTGAGCGTGCTATTGCGCTTGCTGAAGAGTTTCTTGACTATCGACGCCTCAGTCAACATACGGATGAAGTCGTTGATTTATTTTTGAAAACAACATACACCTATGCTGACGATTTATATCGTGAAGGTGCATTTATCTATGCTCGGAAATTTTTCAAAAAAATCATCGACCGTTTCCCTGATACTCTGGAAGGCGAAGAATCATTATACATGATGGCAGTTTCATATTTCGATCAGGAATACTTTAAAACAGCAATCAGCTATTTCAGTAAAACACTCAATAACAAACTTACCTATAAAGATGAATCAGCACAATATGGAAAAGCGCTATCGTATTTTCGTTTAGTTGATGCTTCACAATCATATACGAAAGTTGAAAACCTTCGTCTTGCATATGAAGAAGCGCAAAAAGTAATTGACAACTACCCCGGCGGTAAATATATCAATAAAGCTAATAAACTGAAACGTTCAATCAGCCGTTATTATCCGCCGCTCTATGAAAGTTTGAATGCCGGTAAATAAACCCTCATTCCATAATTCTTGTCCATACGATAACGATACACGGCACACGGTCTGATACTGACCGTGTGCCGTTTTTATTAGGTATACTGAAAATGAGAGCACATATGCACTGTTTCCTGCAATCGGCGCATACGCTGCCGATTGCATATAGTATCCCCGATCTGAAAATAACGGGTATTCAGCAATTATTATTCGTGATATTATCTATTGTAATATAAACAATATAGCATATATAAGAGACTACTATACAAATATAAGGAATAAAAAAACCAATGTTTAAAAGACCGCAATTACTTACCGGCGATGTTGCACCGACAATTTTTCGTTTAGCATGGCCAATGCTCTTTGGCATTCTCGCAATGATGGCATTCAACCTTGTTGACAGTTACTTCATCGGAAAACTGGGAAAAGACGAACTTGCTGCGATGGGATTTATCTTCCCGGTAATTATGATTATCAATAATTTTGCACTGGGTATTGCTATCGGAACTTCATCATCAATTTCACGTGCTATCGGGCGCGGGGATAAACATTTAATTCAGCGTCTTACCACTGACGCCTTAATGCTGGGAGCTGTTTTTGTCAGTATCATTATTGTCATCGGCATGCTGACTATCAAACCGCTTTTTACGATGCTTGGGGCACAAGGCATAGTACTTGAACATATTTCAGCATATATGCGTATATGGTACCCCGGTGTTATTTTTGTCATCGTTCCGATGATTGGCAATAATGCTCTACGAGCAACCGGTGATACGAAAACACCCGGCTTAATTATGATTATTGTTGTAACAATAAATGCTGTTTTAGACCCGTTTTTAATTTTCGGCATTGGGCCTTTTCCGGAAATGGGCATTACCGGTGCTGCAGTGGCAACCGTTGGTACTCGAATGACCGCCATGATTATCGCATTACTGGTCCTGCACTTTCGCGAAAAAATGATTACGTTTGAAAAACCGGCGCGCGGTGAAATAATTCGCTCATGGTCATCCATCCTATATATCGGTATTCCGGCAGCAGCGGCGAATATCATTATTCCAATTTCACTGGCATTTATAACCCGATTAGTCGCAGAATACGGTAATACGGCAATTGCTGCATACAACGGTATCGGTACACGAATAGAAATGTTTGCACTTACCCCCTGTATTGCACTGGGAGCGATTATAATACCCTTCATCGGTCAAAATATGGGAGCGAAAAAATATACCCGCATCAAACAAGCGCTTAATACCGTTCATCTCTTTTCATTATTATGGGGCATATTTGTTTTTATTGTGTTTATTTTCTTTAAACAACCGATAGTGGAAGTTTTCACTGATAATCCCGATATTATACATTACGCGATGTGGTATTTAGTTATTGTTGCTATCGGTTTCGGGGGATACGGAGTCCTGTATCTCTCCACGTCAGCATTCAATGCTCTGAATAAACCATTTCATGCCGCAGGATTACTGCTGATGCGGCTTATTATTTTTATTGTACCATTAAGTTTCCTTGGAGCACATTATTTCGGACTGTGGGGAATTTTCGCCGGAACGACACTTGCCGGATTGCTCAGCGGGCTTATCGGACGATTATGGATTATGAAAACAATCGCCGGACATTTACAAACAGAAATGCAATAGACAGCGAAAAAATAACTCGGTATGCATTCAACCGGCATATATAATAATACATATGCCGGCATTTTTATCAAAGAAATCTGCTCTTATAATGCTGCAATAGAAGTAAACTTTTTTTCCAACTCTGCTAATGTTTCATTCAGTGTCTCAATACTGCAAAACTCTCCGCACATAGTACAAACACTGTCATTCGCAGCTTCACTCTCAGTGCGCATTTTTCGTGCCTTTTGTTCATCAATACACAAACTGATAATTTTATCCCAATTCAGCTCATTCCGTGCTTTTGCAATCGCACGATTACGTTCCCATGCACGAACATTCCCGCGAGCAAGATCTGCACAATGCGCAGCAATTTTTGTTCCGATAACCCCTTCACGAACATCATCAACATTCGGCAGGCGAAGATGTTCCGCCGGTGTTAAATAACACAGATAATCAGCACCGAAATATGCTGCCCATGCTCCGCCAATGGCACCGGTAAGATGGTCGTGTCCGGCGCCGACATCGCATGGCAACGGTCCAAGAATATAAAAAGGTGCGTTATTGGTTACTGCTTTCTGAAGCCGGATATTTGCCTCAATCTGATTAAGCGGAATATGCCCCGGTCCTTCAACAAGAACTTGCACTCCTTTATCCCATGCACGCTGTGTCAGTTCACCCAGTGTAACCAATTCTTCAATCTGTGCGCGATCGGTTGCATCAGCAATCGCCCCGGGGCGCATCCCATCACCAATACTAATGGTAACGTCATACTCATGCAGAATATCTAAAATATCATCATAATGTGTATAGAGCGGGTTTTCCTTCTCATTGCGTAAAATCCAACCGGCAAGCATTGACCCGCCGCGGCTGATAATATTCAATAACCGTCCCTGCTGCATATATAAATCAACCGCACGGCGTGTAACGCCGGCATGTACCGTCATATAATCAACACCCTCTTCTGCTTGCTGACGGACAACCGATAAAAAATCCTCAATAGTCATATCACTGATATGACGACCGGCTTTTGACATTTCAAACCCCATTTGATATATCGGAACCGTTCCCACCGGAACCGGGGATGCATCCATGATAGCGCGGCGAACAGTATTAATTATTGCGCCAAGCGAAAGATCCATAACCGTATCAGTGCCGGCAGCAACTGCAGCACGCAATTTTTCAAGTTCTTCATTAATATCCATATGTTTCGGCGATGTTCCAATATTTGCATTAACCTTAATTGTACTGCCGCCGCCGATAGCAATCGGTGATATTGCGTGAATGGTGTTTTTCAATATGGTCATCTCACCGGACGCAACTTTATGACAGACATATTCCTCATTCATATATTCGCGTTCAGCGACTATTTTCATTTCAGGTGTAATCGTTCCTTGCAGTGCAGCATCACGCTGAGTCATTGTGTTCTCCATTTACAGATAATTGTTTTATACAGGAAACGGCAACCGCTCCGGCAAGCGATCCGCGCAGTATGGTGTTTCCTAATGACAGAATCAAACCGCCGGCATCGGAAACCATCGCGCATTCATTATCAGTTAACCCGCCTTCAGGTCCGATAATCAATATAATATTACCGATTAAATCGTAATTCGGCAATAGGTTTTTCAATGATTTCCCACTTCGTCCGTCACAGCACAGAATTCGTGAATTAGTATAATTACCGATAAACTCATTAATAAAAGTCTGAAACTTCATCGCAGGAAATATTTTCGGGTATGTACGACGCTCTGATTGTGAAGCTGCACTCAATGCAATACGTTGCAATCGTGCTGTTTTTGCAGCAGTATCTTTAATTCGGACAATAGTTCGTTCACATATCAGCGGAATTATTTCATCAGCGCCAACCTGAATAAGCTGATCGACAGCAGCATCCATCGCGGTCCCTTTCAGTATCGCTTGCCCAATAATGAAACGAACATGACCGCCACGATTAGAAACGGATTCTTCCAGTACCCGTACCGTAACCTTATTACGCTCTACTCCTGAAACCGCTGCCCGATATGCCGTATCAGTACACACAAGATATAAGTGTTCATTGACCCGTATCCGACGCACCTGTGCAAGATAATGAGCATCTGCACCGTGTATCGAAACAGTATCATTGACAATAACAGGTTCGGATAAAAATACTGATGGTATACCCATACATGCCATACTATAACGATATAATAAAATGTCAAGATAACGTACGTATATTCATGTACTATGTAATGCATTGACAATAGAGTATAACATATCTATACTCTTTCAGCATATGACTATGAAAACCGGTGCAGGGACAACCATACCCGACTATATATATACAATAATCATCCCGATTTTTCTCGGAATTATTGTAACATGGATAGTACTTATCGCTTTTCCGGGACGAACAGATAACCCGACAATTGAATGTCTCTGGGTCATGAATAAATCTGCTCCCGAGAAAACATATCGCTGTATGCCACTGCCGCCGGTTTCGCTGGATGCACAGTACATACAAACTCCCCATGCATTGATTTTCATCACATCAAACGGTTCTCCTATAAAAGGCATCCATTTGAACGAGATGGAGTTCATTACCATCAACGAGAGCGGAACTGTATTTATACGCTATCATCAATTTTGTACAAACTTCAGTGCATATACACGCGCGGGAAACCGTTTATTCAATTATAGCTCAGTTGCATATCCGCGAATATCACCAACCGGTGATACTATTGCGCTGCTGACCACCGACGGTAATAGTATCGGATTTATTGATATTGCCGGCAATGAGCGTATGCCAATACATTTTGCCGGACAGTCATTAATTGATCTGAACTTTGCCCACTCTACCAACCGCAGTGTTGCCGGATTTCTCGATGGAACCATTCTTTGCTTTGATGGGACAGGCAAAGAAACATCACGAGTAACGGTACAAAACTCCGCATATACCTATGTTAAATGCACTGCTATTTCAGAAAATGGAAAATGGACGGCAGCAGTAGCTAATCTTCAGCCCGAACTGCTTTCCTGTTATAAAAACGGACGTAAAAAATGGAGTGTTGAAACCGGCGGTAATAGTCGGACGAAAGTCCCCCTTACTATCAATGTCCGACAAAAAACCGTCTATCTTTATGAAGACAATCTTCTTTTCGGCAAGGTCCTTCGCAATGGACGGAAACGCTTTACACTCCCCATCACCGATGCACTGCCGACAGCGCATATCGGAACAAATAACCCCGTTACAACGCATACATCATATTTTTATTCATCGTTTTCTCTTATTCCAATATCAAAAAAACACTCGCTTATCAGTTATACAACAACAAATGGATGCCTTATCACTGCCCGTCTGCAGCGAAACGGCAAACTGCGGCGGTTACTTTCACTTGACGCCACATGGTCCGCATTGAAAAGTTCAACTGACCCTGCTATATTTACCATTGAAACAAAGGAGCATCTCTACTGTATGCGAATGGAACAGTAATAGCATGATCATACATAAAAAACATATACTCATTTGCAGTGTATTAATTATTATCGCAGCAATACTGACAGCATGGCGTATCCCTGTTTCATCGGTACATTTAACGTCAACGTTCGGAGAAACACGCGGCGATCATTTTCACAACGGCATTGACTTCGGCGGCGGTTCACAATCAATCTATGCTCCTGAAGATGGAGAAGTAATTTATTACTACGATCGTGCACGCCATCCCTTTGAGCTGCCGTTCGGATACGGCAACAGCATTGTTATTGCCCATAACAACGGTTATCGTTCACATTATTATCACCTTAAAGACGGTTCTCTCCCGATACTCACTCATGTTACCAATGGTGAATTTATCGGAACGAGCGGCAACAGCGGGCATTCATCCGGAACCCATCTGCATTTAACCTTTGAAGACGTACAGCATAAAGCCGTCGTCAACCCGCTTCTCTTCATGATGACCAATGAATATGCTGATTGTATACCGCCGGCGATTGATGGAATACTATATGCACTTGATGATACTCTTATACCAATGCCGGAAACCCTTACTCTTCCTGCTGCTGATTCATCTGTACGATTTTATATACAAGCACGGGATAAACACCCGACTTCATCATACAATATTGCGGTCTATAAATATAAAGTTGAAGTCAACGGAGAGCTTGTTCAGCATATTACATTTGACCGCTTAGAGCAACAAAATGGAGATTATGCTATTGTACCGAAAGTACACGGTCAACAAGCAATGCGGATGCATGCATTTTATTATGACAATAAAACAGTATCCATTTATGCACTTAATCGTATTCCCGGAAACTATACTGTTACGTTTATCGTAAGTGATTTAAACGGCAATATCACGACGACACATCGAACGGTAATTATACAACCATAAATTACCTGCGCCATACGCGTGATATAATAAGGAGATGTATATATGAAAATCAATAATAAACCGCAGTACCGCACTATGCTTATTATTCTTCTCGGACTTGTACTTGTACAGCTCTGGATTAATCCAATCGGTCAGATACAGGATATGGATCCGGCTTCATATGCTGAAATTGGACGTGAACTATGCGAATCAGGGCAATGGATTACCATAACCGAGAATTACGGAACGTACCTTGATAAACCAATATTCCCCTTCTGGTGCATCGCACTCAGTTATAAATTATTTGGTGTCTCAAATTTCGGATTTCGTTTTCCGACCATTCTCGCTGCTTTATTTTCCTTATTATTTATTTTCCTTATTGCCCGCCGGCTCAGCACAACTATTGAAACCGCATTACTTGCCGTTATTGCTGCCGGCAGTGCCGTTGCATTTAATTTAATGCTTATCGATCCGAAAATCGATATGTACTTGCAATTAATGATTACCGCAGCATTTTGGGCATATTTAACCGCACGCGAAAAACCATGGGCACTGTATGTTATGTATGCTATACTCGGTGTGAGTCTTCTTACGAAAGGACCCATCACCATTGCTGTTCTTGGAATGGTCGTTGCATATGATTGGCTTATAACAAAAAAACTGACCTGGAAATCAATTCTTTCAATACAACCGCATATCGGTATTATCATTATCATTGCCGTTATGGGCATCTGGTATATCCCCTATTCACTCCGCCACGGATTTGATAATGCGTATTACATGCTGCTCGGACAAACGCTGCGAAAAGTAACCGTTCAACCGCAAAATCCTTCAGCACTTTATTTTGTACATACCTTTGCATGGGCATTTCTCCCATTTATAATCGTACTGATTGCCGCACTGATTCACTATTATCAGCAGCGAAAAAAATGCGCATTGAACCTTTCAGACGGGCAGCGTTTCGCATTATCATGGTTTGGAGTACCATTTGTTTTTCTCTCATTTGCTATGTATAAATTGCCGCAGTATATTTTTATTTGTATTCCGCCGGCAGCACTTACCGTTGCATTATTTATCGAAAGAATGGATACTAAAAACTGTCAGTATAACGCTCAATACACACTTAGTATTATTATGACAATTTATTGTCTTCTTTTCGCAGCATTGATTCCACTTATGGCAGTATTTGCATTCCCGATATCACTGCCGATATTAATCAGTATGAGTATTGCCGCACTTAGTGCTGCTGTTTTTCTTATTCGACAAATACGGCAAAAACGTTTTGAATGGTCATTAGTATTAATGCCGGCACTCATCGCCATTGCATTTAATATTTTCTTCAATACCCACATGTATAATAATGCTCTGAGCTATCACCCGTATAATGAAATGGGGGCACTAGTACGAACTATTGAACCCGATGGAAAAGATCTTATTCTTTATGGGGTCCCTGCAACACAAAAATCCATAATGTTTTACGCACGACGCCATGTTACTGATATCGTTGACCCCACCCCACAGCAGCGAATCACTCATTTTCAAAATGTCATGCATAACCATACAACATCATTGGTCATTACTAATCCGGAGCGCAGTCAGGAGCTCACAGAAGCAGGCTATCGCTATACCGTTCTGCTGCGTAAACCTTATTATAAAACCCAAAGCCCGACAACAGACTTTTTACTCGCTTCCCGGCGTAATCAGGGATATGGTATGCGGGAACGTATGCTGATCCAAATCCGGCAATAATGATATAGAGTTGATTATTGAAAACAGTTTATAGCAGATTATGCAGATAATTGTAATACATCAATGATGGATTGAACCGGACTGCCTATAGCATTTTTAACAGTACGTCCGATTTTCGCATCACCGATAACGATACCGCCGCATATTTTTCCCGCTTCAGAAAATACTTTTATATAAATCCCTTTTTCTCGATTAATTCGTTTATATTCCTGAATATCACGTGTATCCGATGCAGTAATGTCACCAATCGAAACAAGGCTAATCCCGGCAACCTTCAATACTGTTGACGGGGTATATGATGAGAAAACCGCCTCTCCACCCGCAATATTCTTACCGGCAACTTCACCCATAGCTTTTGCTGCGGTCCATAACCCATAATTTCGTCTATGTACAACAACACAATCACCGGCAGCATAGACATCGGGAACTGACGTTTCCATTTTCTCATTAACAATTATGCCATGATTTGTCTCTATTGCAGTACCGTTAACTAATTCAGTTACTGCACGAATACCGAGACTCATCTGAATAAAATCACATTCAATTGCTGTACCGTTATCAAGAATAAGCACTGATTGCCCGTTATCTGAAACAATTTCTTTTGTTTTCACTCCAAGATGAAAATGATAGCCCATTGATTCAAGTGAATGCTGAATAAATAATGAGCCTTCAGCATCAATCTGCCGCGGCAACAGCCGGTCAAACATTTCAATAACAGTTACTGTAAGTTCGTGTGCCAGTAATGCATTTGCCGTTTCAAGTCCAAGTAATCCCCCGCCGATAGAACCGCAGTATGCGAATTCTCAGCACGCTCTTGTAATCGCACTGCATCATCAATGGTTTTTATACTGTATATCATATCATCAGCGGAACCGGAAAGAGGAATTCTAAACGGGACACTGCCGGTTGCAATAAGCAGTTTATCATAGGGGATTCTATCATTGGTATTAACAACAATTGTTTTTGTTTCCGTATCAATTGAGAGGACATCCGTTTTCGCGCGAAAATCTATATTATTGCTTTTATACCACTCCGGTGTATGAATGATAATCGAATCGGGGGTTGCGGTACCTGCAATAATTTCATGTAAACGCGGACGTGCGTACAATGTGTACGGTTCCCGCGATAAAATAATTATCTTTGCATCTGCAGCATGTAGACGAATCTGCTGAGCGGCATATGCACCGGCAGCACCATTCCCGATTATAACACATTGCACCACATACCCCCTAACTGCTCGTTCTTACCAATTCTCTCCCAGTAATTCATACCACGCCTGCGGATGTGCACATGCAGGACATACACTCGGTGCTTCAATACCTTCATGGACATAACCGCATTTTATACACCGCCATGTAACCGGTGCACTTTTCTTAAAAACAGTGCCTTCCTCAATATTTTTCAAAAGATCAAGGTATCGTTTCTCATGCTGTTTTTCTGCAACTGCAATGGCTTCAAATAATTTCGCAATACTGCCAAACCCTTCTTTCTCAGCGGTTTGAGCAAACCCGGGATACATTTCTGTCCATTCAAAATGTTCCCCGCCTGCGGCTGCTTTTAGATTCTCTACTGTCGAGCCGATTATTCCTGCAGGAAATGTTGCGGTAATCTCGCGTTCTCCCCCCTGCAATTGAGTAAATAAACGTTTGGCGTGCTGACTTTCCTGATCAGCTGTTTCTGCAAATATCTGTGATATTTGCACATATCCTTCACTTTTTGCTTTTTTTGATGCAAACGTATATCTATTCCGTGCCTGTGATTCACCGGCAAAAGCAGTCAATACGTTTTTTTCAGTTTGTGACCCGTGTAAGTCCATTGTTTCCTCCAGATACTAATTTAATTATTATATATACTATATATTATTTTCATACTGAAAATATGCATACGATAATACTGCGCATACCTTCGTATATACGCCTCATGCTTCAACCGGCAGTATATTTCTATATTACACTCTGATTACTCTTCAGGTGAAAAATCTTCTTTCCCGACACCACACTCAGGGCATACCCAATCATCGGGAAGAGCTTCAAAAGCTGTCCCTGCTTCAATACCGGCATCCGGATCCCCCACTGCAGGATCATATACCCACCCACATACATCACATACATACTTTTTCATATCCCGTTACTCCTTTTAAGATAATGGTTAATACGCACCACTCATCGCATTCCTGTATACGATTCACTATTATGAATATACTGATATATAATATAATAACATACGCATGAAACGTCAACAGCATACAAAAAAACGTTTAGAATAATAGTTTTAAAACAAGAGCATTTATTTTCATCAGAAACTTGACAATATCGCTATATCGTATTATATTGATATTATGAATGACTGTATCGACATAGAACCATTGAAAGAACAAGCTGAACTGCTTAAAGTGCTCGCACATCCGGTACGATTATGCATTGTATTAAAACTGCTCCATTCCACCTCACTGGACGTTACATCATTACAATGCTGTCTGGGAATTCCGCAATCAACTCTCTCGCAGCATTTAAGTATGCTTCGTTTACATCGTGTTGTTACCGGTGATCACGAAGGAACCCGCGTTATGTATTCAGTATCGAATAATACTGTTAAGGAAATTGTAAAACAATTGGATATTCCCGACGAAGTAAGAAAACAAATTAGAAAAGAAGGCATACCATTATGAATAGAATAGTAAAAATAATTACCCTTACTGCACTACTCTCTATCTTACTCTTTGGTGCATGTGCACGAACCGATGGGAAATCAAGCACTGATACAACCGCAGTAACTAATTTTCAGTTTTATTCCATCAGTGAGGGTTTAAAAAAAGCAAAAGAACTTGATCGTCCAATTATGATTGATTTTTTCACTTCATGGTGCAAATGGTGCAAAGTCCTTGATGAGAAAGTATATGCACATCCTGACATTAAATCATACTTGGCAAATAATTTTGTTTCTATCAAAATAAATGGCGAAGGACGCACACAGCATAATATACAAATTACTCATAAAGATGATGGAACCATCATTATAAATAAAAGCAACTCAAAATCATCAGAAAGTGTATTGGCACAAACAATGGGAGTTCGTTCGTATCCGACAATAGTCTTTTTCACCTCAGACGGAAAAATTATTGCCGGTCTTGAAGGATTCCGCCCTGCTGATGAATTCATTCATATAGTTCGATATATCGGATCTTCAGCATATACATCTATGACATTTGAAGAATACATGAAATCGGAACAGAAATAATTATAATACATTGATTCATATACATTATACACAATCCGTTATAAAACAATCGTAAGCATTAAAAACGCATATAATTCGTCAGTTTTAATAATATTATCGTATTTTTTTGGAAAATTGATTGATTTTCACCCTCATAATTGCCGAAAATATCATTATAACGGTACATTTCAGTAAATAATGAAATTTATCATGGAATTGTCGTAAACTTATTTCTATAATGTACTGTCAAAAAAGTATTCATTGATTACAGGAATCCATGTGCATACAACATCAGTGCCTCAGTCACGCATAATTGTTATTACGTGTATTGCCGGAATTGCGCTCTCTGCAGTAATTCTCACAGCGCTTAATACAACTCTGTTCTGGCATTCATCAATAAGTATGCTTGATGCTTCCGTAACAGCACTTGCACAATCTGATACAGATGATACGCAAACCGACCATTCACAGAAACAACGCCCCTTATATATGCGCCGTATTCTTGCTCGTATTTATGATGACAAGAAAACATACAGTCATGGTGATATTCCTGATATTATTCATGAGAGTATCGCTGATAGCGTAAAACCGCTTACTCTTGACGAATCCATTTATAAAGAAAAAAAACATCCTTCGGAAAAAGAAGCAATCCCTGAAAAACCGGAACTTAGAATCACGTCTGATTTATTCAGGAAAAATATAAAACGCTTTAAACTTGGAACAATTACAAAAGCACAAGCAAGCGGTAAAATGGAGGGTGAAGAAGTCCCGCCGACGATACTGATATACGGAAATCAGCGCATATCAATTAGATACGGGAAAGTGTATGATCTTGCAAAAAAAGGTGACGTCAATAAAAAAGCCCATAGTTCGCTTATCTCATCCGGACTTGATTTAGATCAGGGATTAAACATTTCCGTTCGCGGTCAGGTCGGAAAAGTCTCTGTTGAAGTACAATCAACAGGGCGATCAGACTCAAAAGTTAAAATCACCTATGAAGACAAAGATCCTGATGCTTTTGTTAAAAAAGTTGAAACCGGAAAAATTTCAATACACATGCCCGGAAGTCGTCTTGTACGTCCGTCAGTCGGTGATGAAAACGCTTTTGGTGTAAACGCAATTATGGGAAAAGGTCCATGGAATTATCAAGCAATACTGTCATTAACCCGTGGTATACGTGAAACAAAAGAATTCATTGGTGATAAACAACGTATCGAATGCAAAAAAGCAGATAGAGATATATCACGCCGGCAATACTTTTATATGCAGCCTGATTTATCCTCAGACCGCGTAAAACCGATTATCAGTCTATATATAAAAGACACCTCCGCTGATGCATCCGGTGAACTTGTCTATGAACAGACAAATCTTGGAACGACATATAATTACTATAAACCGATGGTTTCCGGCCGCGATTATTTTTGGGATGCAGATAAAAAATTTCTGGCTTTACAATATTCACTCAATAACCAGCAAACTATTATTTATCGTTTAGAATACACCGGCGGATCAAATGTACAGCCGATTGATTTTTCACGTTATCATGAACATGCTCCCAGCCGTTATTCAAACACACTTTTATTAAACGGACGCGAATACTACTATTTATTTGAATCAGGAGCGCAAGTCCCCTGTCCGTACGAACATCTTGGTATTTACCGATTACCCTCCGGCGGTGTCAGTAAAAAAGATGAAATAATATTCAGAATGTTCTATGAAGGAAACTCAGAAATACCTCGTGCAACTTTAGCAAAATTCTTTTATGAGCGGGATAAGAAAGACTATAATGATACGGGTAATAATCGTATTGGATATTATATTACTGATAAAGAAATCATTTTTGATAAAATTGAACCGTTGAAATGGATAACGAATATATCAGGATATAATGCGGTTCGGACAATAGAAGGTAATGCAACTGTCAGTATGAAGAACGAAGCAATTTACGGCATTAATCCAAAAGTTGAAGATAAAATATTTGATTTTAAATGGGAATACTATCAGGAAGTAAATGTATATTCACTTCGCTGGAATATTATTGAAAACTCTGAACGTATTATTCTTGACGGAAAAACATTAGAGCGGGACAAAGATTATGTGCTTGATTATATTTCAGGGAGACTCACGCTGGATAATTCCATCCACATCACGAAAGACAGTGAGCTTATCTGTTCATATGAATACAGCCCGTTTGGTGCAAGTCTTCAGCAGATTATGGTTGGCGGCAGAGTTGAATATAAAGCACAGCGAACAGGGTGGAAATGGCTCAGTTTAAATACCGTTGCATTTTATTCAGGGAAACAACGCCCTTCAAAAATTCCTTCACATCCGAATAATGCCTCTGATGAAAAATTAGTCGGCTCACTGGGCGGTGTTGCGAATTTTACAAAGAAAAATATACTAGAAACCCTAAATGAACTATTCAGCAAGAAATATATCATCACCAATGCCCGCGGTCTTAAAATCACCAATCGCATTGAAAAGTTCACGAATGTTCCGTTTTCATTTAAAGCGGATGGTGAAGTTGCATTATCCATGTATAATGTAAACTCTTTTGGTCGTGCAATGATTGATGATTTTGAAGGAACGGTACTCATCCGTTCTCTTCCGCTGAATAATAAATCATGGTATCCGGCACCACGCCGCGGTATTATCAATCCGAATGGTCTTGAATACAGTGTTTCCGATCGCGGTGTATTATATTATTGGGATTTTCGTGATCCGAAGGAACGATACCGCTTAGCACGGTTCAGTAAATATACAACATTGATTGGCGGAAGAGCTGAACCGATAGGAAGTTACGGTTCAACTGAATACCGCCGTGCTTTGTATACCAATGCAACCGGACCCTTTTTAGTACAAGAAGGGCATTTAGATGCATCGCAGCTTCGTTCCAGTTATCAAAAAGCCCTTTGTTTTAATTATGATCTAACGCCAACCATTACTCCAAGCAGCACAAACCATAAATTTGTTGCTGTAATTAAACAACCGTCATATGGTCAAAGCGGCTGGTCGTTTGACGACTTTACCGAACTGGTTATGTGGGTACATCTTGGTGACACCGATGGCGGGCAAAACACCGGAAAGGTACGCATGCAGATTGATCTCGGCACTTTTACCGAAGATATTGATGAGGACGGAGTATTAGATTATGAAACGGATAAATACGATGATGGTTTTATTTTTAATGAGGGCCCCGGAGGACGACGTATTACCGTCGTCGGCGGCGGTTCACATCTGAAAATTGATCAGCATGATGAAGTTATTACACATAACAATTATCTCGATTCAGAAGATTTAGATAATGATAAATCCGACCGCAATTCGGATGATTTTAAACAAAAAAGCTCAATGATTCTCTCGCTTCCGAACTCAAATTGGGCACCGCTTGATTCCGGACAGCATGAATTAATTCTTCAGGATAGCGGAACAGTGAGTGATCCGAACAACTGGCAGCAAATTCGTATTAATATAAATAAAGATGCAATGACTGATGATGAAAAATCACGATTAAACAAAATAAAATACATTCGCATATCGCTGACACCGGTTGATAATGCAGGTTATCAGGGATTTTTATTTATTGATTCAATGTATTTTTCCGGTCTTGCATGGCGCTCACTTTTTATGAACGATATGGATATACGCGTAAAAAGCAGTATTATAAAAAGTGCGACAAATACTTCAACGGCACAATGGGTCTTTACCAATCTTCAGCTTCAGGATAATAACTTTCGTGTATTTACAATCACCAAACATGACAATGAGTTTTATGATGCGCATAATCTCCGTGATTGGCAAAAAGACAACCAATACCGCGGTAAAGATAAATATGACAAAATTCACGGTGCCGTAACAGAAGATCAATGGGAAGCAAAAAACGAACGTTCTATTGTTATAAAATATACAAACATACGCACACATAATTTTAATAAAAAAAATAATGCGCAAACAAACAGTATGTATTATATTGCACGTGATTTCCGCAATATGGATATGCGTTTTTATAAACAATTGAAACTCTGGGCGTTTCGCTGTAATGATATTGCATATGCCGGATTGGATCGTCATCTTACGACCGGCAATAACAATGAATATTTTTTCATTCGTTTAGCAAGCAGCAAGGATACCGCATACTATGAATATCGAATACCGATACAGGAAATGCCGGCTGATGCATGGACCCCCATTGAACTTGATATGCGGAATGAAGAGTTTTTAAGTCTCAATCAATATAAAAACACCTATACCCACCCTGAACAACGCTGGCGGCAGCAAGGCGCACCGAATCTGAATGCCATCAACCAAATTGCATTCGGAATATACGGACCTGAAGGAACATATGCCTCATCAAACACGTATGCATCCGGTGAAGTATGGATTAATGACATTTATCTCGATAAAGTTGATATTCAATGGGGTAATGCATACGTCTATGGTTTACAATTCAATTTAGATAAACAGTTTTCAACGTCATATTCAAAACGGTTTGAAGATAAACGTTTTTCGCCGGTTGGAGAAAAAGGATCGGGACGCGAGACACATTCACGTAATTGGACGTTTAACTGGAAAACCGTCCCATGGTTTCCCGTAACATATGCTTATTATGAGAAACGCAGTCAAACCGACAATGATAAAATGCTCTTCAGTTTGCGTGAAGAAGGTAAAAATACAACAAAAACCTATAAACTCAGCGGAACATGGCATATCGCAAACATGCACTTTGCGCAACCTATTACCAATAAAGAACAAATTAAAAAACGAAATAAAGCAAAAGTATATATTCCGAGTTTATCGTGGCATTTTCAGTATAATACGAATCAAAACAGTAAGCCTTCCTTGAACCCGCCATTTCGGTTTACACCGCATATGCAGCATGGCGCTTTCTCAACCGGCGTTAATACCAAAATCCAAACACCGCTTAATCTCCTCCACATCCGGAGAAAAGCATTTACTGATTTAGTTATTAATGGTTCTTTTTCATATAATTTTTCTCATAATTGGGATCTGCAAGAAACCCACGCAGTATCAAATACGGCAATTCATGAAACGGTAACCAAATGGGCAAAAGATTACTCCTTCAGCTCAAGTGCAACGTATAAATTTCTGCGATTTGAAGCTTCCCCGAGTCATAAAAGAAGCATTCGTAAAGATTATAAAATAACCGAACGCTGGCTTTATGATCGTGATACCTCAACCCTTATCAATGAACGCGTATGGCATACCATTCCAACTGCACAAGGATTACGCAGTAAAGAAAAGTTTGACGACTATCGCTTGAGCTATCGGAGCCGCTCGTATGGTTTGAATGTAACGCCATGGAAATTTAAAGGCACTTTTGCTCCGGTATCCATCTCTTTGAATAGTGAATACATTGAAAATGGGTTCAGTTATGAATATAAAGAGAAGGAAGATTATTGGCTTCATCCGGGTGATGAATGGACTGAATCTATTACCATTGATGAAACATCAAGTCTGCGATCACGTATTCGTCCTGCACAAATTACTATCGATCACCCATTAATCCCCATACGCACCATCTCAGTAAACTTTTCCCGTTTCACAAAATACGGGAAATCTGAAATCCCGTTTGATAACAATACTGATCGTTACTATACCATGATTTTACCACAGCTTGTAAACGGCGCTTTAAAAGTATTTCCGACAGCATATATGGTTGATGGACTGCCAATATTCCATGATTGGAGTAAATCATTGTATTATCGTCCGCGTTATAATTCTCTTGAAGATCGCAAAACAGGTAATTATCATGAAAGCATATATGACCTCATTAAAGATGATGATATCGGTCGATATATGGATTTACTGTATGTTTCAACTCCGCTGCTTGATGAGCCCGGTTCATCATCCTTATCAATTAATAATAGTACATCCGTCAATTTTGGATTACGTTCTATGAATGCCGCCCGTTCGAAATTTTCAATGTCATTCGGACGAAACGCCGGACGGAATATTAATAATTTCAGTTATAAGAATAACAGCCGATATACATATTCATATAATCTTGATCTGATGAAGTTTACCCGAAACTGGAAAAATCGATTTATCTGGAAAGATAAAAAAAATGTAACGAAAAACTCATCCTTCCAGCTTTCAGTACAGCATTCCAGATCAAAGGACATGCTTGCATTTAAAAGAAGTGCCTCGTATAATATGAAACCAACATTCGTCTATTCATGGAATAAAACCGGAAAGCGTCCGAAACGTCTCAGCATCGGATACGGGTTAAGTTTCAAGCGAACAGGTCCATATTATGATTTGAATTTGAAATCATTTCTCAGTAATTATAAAGGCATATCTTCTAACATTAATATGATATATAACGGGCAAGGATTTGATAGTATTCTTGATAACAATGCCGACAATCCTAATCACCCGTATTATGCATTCCTGCACGCACTGGGCAATAAAAAATCACTGCAACAGGGTTTTATTACAAACAGTATTGATACTTTTGAAAACTCTATTAATATTTCATATGGATGGAGCATTATTGTTGACGAATATTGGCGACCGACATATCCGTTTTCAAAAAAGCAAATATTTAAACGACCGATAAAAATGTCACCGAACATCGATCATCGTTCTTCATTGCGCACATTAATCAGAACATACCGTTATCATAATTATCGGGAAGCATTGGAGCAGCGATATACCTATCTGATGCCGCAGGTTACACTTGAACATCGTATTACTTTACGACTCACTGAAAATATTCAAGGTGATATTTTTGGAAAAAGTGCTTTTGAACGAAAATTAACACATCAATCAAATGATGAAAATCTGCAGTTTGATAAAGATACATGGCAGCAGGAACTGATTATCGGCTGGCAAATCGGCATTGAAATACGAATTAAATTTTAAGAAAGTGGTAAATGTCTACAAAACACAATTTGACATTACCGAATCATCCCGATACAATCACCGTATTAACGTCATAAGAAAGATTATCCATGTTTGCATTATTTTTAGGTCTGCGATATACCAACCCCATCGGGAAAGCCCCTTTACTGGCACTTGTCATTATATTAGCATTACTGCTTGTTGTCGGATCGGTAACAACCGTCGTAACCGTTATGGGTATTTTCAGCGGGTTTCAGCATATTATTAAAACAAAAATCATTAATACCGGATTTCATATCTATGTCCATGGAAGTTTTGGCGGAACCATTTACAATTTCAGAGAAAAATTAGCCATATTAAAACAAATCAAAGGAGTGTCATTAGCAACCCCTTTCTTTACTGAATATACACTGCTGCGCACCCCGCGGCGTAAAATCATCAGCACTGAGCTTTTCGGACTCCAACAGGATTACTTAACCAATGATATGCTGTTTTTATCCAATCTGAATATTCAAAGCGGCACGGCTGATTTATCTGATCCGCATGCCATCCTCATCGGTAATGAAATGGCAGAAAACCATCTTCTCGCTGTCGGAGATACCATTGATTTACTCAGCTTCACCGGTCAAAAAATCGATCCGCTTATCGGGTTTTCCGTACCCGCAACACGCCGTTTTACCATTAAAGGTATTTTTAAAATCGGCTATTATGAATATGACAGTAAAATGGTAATTATTCCGTTCGAGACCGCTCTTTCTTTTTTTGGAAAACCAAATCGTACAACGGGCATCGGTATTAAAATACCACACCTGATGCAGGCAGAAGAAACATCACGTTACCTGAAACAGCAAATGCGTGATAAGGGATATGAATTATTGACGTTTCGATCATGGGAAAAATCAAATCGCGCTCTTTTTGAATCATTAAAAAATGAAAAAGTCATGATGAGTTTTATTATGGTCATGGTTATGATGCTGGCATGTTCATCAATTATGGTTTGCCTTATTATGATTGTTCAGGAAAAAAGACGTGATATCGGCGTACTGAAAGCACTGGGCGCATCAAATGTACAAATTGCCGCTGCGTTTTTACTGCTTGCATTGCTATTTAGTGTGACGGGGGTTCTTATCGGTGAATCACTCGGTATGTTCATTGCGAATCATGTAACGGATATTATTAATCTTATAGAAAAGGGAGCCTATCAAACCCGTGTCATCGTGCACCACGTTTTAGGACTTGAGAAACCGCACTACGTCGAAATATTATTAGAAGATATATATTATTTTGATAAGTTTCCGGTTAATATGCCATTCAAAAAATTACTCACGATTGGTATCGGAACCGTTATTCTTTCTGTTCTATTTGCAATATTTCCAACGCTCTTGGCAACATCACTCCAGCCGGTAAAGGCAATGCGACATGAGTAATTTAATATCCGTTCAAAATCTCGAAAAATTTTATAATCACGGTAAACCGAATGAAGTCCATGTGCTTAAAAATATTTCATTGGAAGTTACCGAAGGCGAAATCATTTCAATTATCGGACCATCCGGTTCCGGAAAATCAACATTACTGAACATTCTCGGTGGATTGGATAATTTTGATCATGGAATGGTCACCGTCGGCAATGCCGTTCTTAATACCATGTCACCATATCAACTCGCACGGTATCGAAATACGCTGGTTGGCTTTGTTTTTCAAATGCATCACTTATTACCGGAATTCACCGCACTTGAAAATATTATACTGCCAATGATTATTAACGGACAATCCCGCTCAAAAGCGCATACTCGTGCTGCAGAATTACTGAAACAAGTTGAACTGTTTGACCGTGCTCATCATAAGCCACATGAATTATCCGGTGGTGAAACTCAGCGCGTTGCTATTTGCCGTGCACTGGCAATGAATCCGTTAATTGTACTTGCTGATGAGCCGACGGGAAATCTTGACCGCGATACCGGACACCGAATTGAATCCATGTTTTCAGCATTAAATGAAAAATTTGGACAAACGTTTATTATCGTTACGCATAGTGCTGAGTTTGCCTCAATCAGCACTCGTTCACTGACACTGGTTGATGGTATTCTGCAATCTTCAAAAAAACCTGAAGCAGTACTGTAAAAGAGGTGTCATATCAATTATCTGAGTCATACTGCGATAATGCAGCCATTGGGTAATCCATTCAGCTACGTCGGCGCGATCCTGCCTGATCTCATGCGTTATGATATATCACATAAAACCGCCGCCGAACGTTTCCGCCCGCTGTTGCATCATCACCATGAATATATACACGCTGTTGCCGCCGGCATTATTATCCATCAGGAGGCTGACAGTTATTTTCATCATTGCAATACGTTTTACACTCTCAAAGCTGACGTGCGCACGTATCTTGCCCGCTCATCATCATGTACGGCGACCTCAATGCTAAAACGCGTGCTTCCTCATTTTATTGTTGAACTCAGTTTTGATCGATTTATCATAACCGAATACCCGCATATTCCTGATGAAACATACAGTGCATTAATACAACTCACCAATGTTATACCGGATGATATCGCTGTTCGATTACCATGGACACAACACCAAACACAACGATATTTAAACCGTTTTATTGAATATGATATATTGAAAAACACCCGTCATCAGGAAGGAATTATTCACGAACTGAAAAACCTTTTTTCAAAACTGCCGGATGTTTCACTTTCCGAGGCAGACATACAGTATGTAAGCACTATTGTACTTCATCATACTGATGCATATATGACAACATATCATGCACTACTGCAGGAAATCCGTACAGCATGCCCGACATATAAAACACTTACATCACCATCCGCAACAACAATGCCCCCACTATCCCGAAACGCCGCACATTACTGATACATGGTACATTTGTCTATTACTATTTTGTAGTACCCCCTCTTGTTATTATTTCGTGTTACTCTTCCGTATCTGCTGATAGTTCATATTAACCGGCACATATGCAAAGTATTACAAAGAACTCCTCACGTATTGAATATAGTATGATAGTATATGAAACGAGTACTATACATACTGGTGACAATGAAATACACAATCATCGTTTGTTTGATTACAATAAATATAGAATTGTATCACATCATTAAAATAACCGGCATATGCATATATACATTCAATCTCCGATAGTATCGTACATACTAAACCCAAAAACATACTAGTGTGTTTTCATACGATTCACAATTTACGATATTTCCACTGATTGTTGTATCATGACATATGAACGGGGCTCTCGTCCGATATAGCCAATTAATAATCCCGGCAATACCCGTGATAATTGCTTATGTGCGGCATCTGAAATAACAACGGTTTCTAATTTCGGCCAGTGTAATCCTGAAAACACTTGTAATAGCGATATAACTTCCGGCAGTAAAAGCATTGCCGTATTGCTGTGTACAATGGATGATAATTCCAGCAGCTCATACTTTTTTAAATCAAACGCCGGTTTTGTAAACTCCCGCATATCCGGTGCTATTCCTGATTGCTCAATGAGTTTCCATTCATAAATACGTGCAAGAAGCGTACAATACGATGTATTTTTATGCAGCCGAAGTAAAACTGCCTGCAGCGTAATAAAAATATTCTCATGAATATCATTCCATGAGAAAAGAGCGCCGGTCAATTCAAGAAAATAACTTTGATATAAATAATGCGTATATGATGGCAATCGTTGAATAAACTGCTCATGCGGTGTCATCTCCTGCAAATATCCGACCGATTCAGCGGTCTTAAAGTATGCCATTCCATAACAGAGCAATCCGGGTTCAGTTGCTGAGGCAAACTTGCTGTGTGAATTCCGTGCTCCTTTAGCAACTATCTGTATTTTTCCATATTCTTTGGTAAAAATTATCAGCAATTTATCCTGATTATCACCGGAACGAGTATTCAAAATTATCCCGGTAAATTTTTTGTAGCGGGATTCTTTCATAGGGCTATTTCATGAGAAATGTTAAGAGAAGACTTGCAGTTAAAAAATAAATGATAATACCGCTGATATCATTTGCAGTGGTAACAAACGGTCCTGCAGCTTTTGCAGGATCAACATTATACCGTGAAAGAATAAACGGCATAATTGCGCCGGTAAAGGCTGAAAACGATGAACCGATGACCATTGAAATCCCAACGACTAAACCAATATACGGACTTTGTTTGAAAAGATAATACGATATCACCGCTCCTAAACCGCCGATTATTACGCCGATAATTAAACCGAGGGTAAAACCAACACGGGTTTCCCGAAATACTGCTTTAAACCAATTATGCGAATCTATTCTCCCGGTTGTCAGACCACGAATAGTAATTGTTGATGACTGTATACCAATATTCCCCCCCATAGCAATCAATGCAGGGATAAAATACGAGAGCGCAAGGATATTCGCTAAAATATCTTCACCGATCCAATGCATGATAAAAATATTTAATGCACTGCCGATAAAGCAGGTTAATAACCACGGCAGCCGTAAACGGCTGATATTAAAAACACTGGTCGTAATCAATTCATCTTCATTCGTCCCTGCCATAGTTAAAATATCTTCGGTAAACTCTTCATGAATAATATCAATAATATCATCAACCGTAATAACACCAACTAACTTATTATCATTATCAACAACCGGAACAGATAAAATATCATATTTCCGGACGATATGCGCAACTTCTTCCTGATCCGCATCAACATGCACCTTGATAACATCATGATGAAATATATTACTCACCGATTCTCTTCCTTTTGCGCGAAGCAAATTACGCAGCGGGAGAATGCCAACCAGATGATGATAATGATCAATAATAAAAATATTATAAATATCACGATTCGTTTTTGCTCGCCGCCGTATTTTCAGCAATGCTTGCTGAACCGTTGCCGTATCCCGAACAGCAATGTAATCCTGAGTCATTACCCCGCCTGCAGTATCCCCTTCATACTGCAGTAATTCATGTAAGGTATCATCCTGACGGCTGCGTAATAAATTCAGAATACGTTTCGAACGCTGCTCAGGCAGCTCTTCAATTAAATCGGCAGCATTATCGTCTTCCATTGAATGTATTAATTCAATGAGTTCTTTATCAAGTAATTTTTTAACAACAATTGATTCGGAACGCGGGTCAAGATCTTCAAGTACTTGTGCTGCGGTAGTACGGGGGAATCCTTTTTGCAGACAGGAAAACAGTTTATATTTTTCTTCTTCATCAATACTGCGGAATAAATCACTGATATCTTCATGCCGCAACGGTTTGAGCAGCTTAATAATCTGTGCAGCATTATCATCATCAAGCAGAGCACGCAACTGTTGTATCAAACCGTTTTTACTGTCCTTCATTATAAATGACATAGATATTATCCGTTTTTCTTTTTCTTGCCGTTCCCATTATTTACTATACGCATACGGACTTTTTCAAGCTGATTTCTTTTTATTTTTTCGACGGTAAACTCAAGATTTTCCCATTTCAGTTTATCGCGCTTTCGCGGAATACGCCCGAAACGATCAAGTAAAAAACCTCCCAGTGTATCAAAATCATCTGCCGGTAATGATAACTGTAATTCATTATTCAAATCATTAATATTAATACGCACATCCAGTAAATGTGTTGACTGATTGAGTGCCTGAATCTTTTCTTCTTCGCTGTCGAATTCATCATGAATTTCGCCGATAATTTCTTCTATAATATCTTCTAATGTTACAATACCGGCAACACCACCGTATTCATCAACAACAATCGCCATATGCACCCGTTTTCGTAATATTCCTCTGAGCAATTCAGCAACATTCATTGATTCAGGAACATATAAGGGCGTCCGCATTACTTTTTTAACATCAAATTTATGCTGCCCGCCGATATACCGCAACAATTCCTTACTGTATAAAATCCCGACAATACGATCAATATTCCCTTTATACACCGGTATACGAGTATGACCACTCTCAGTAACCGCTGCAATACAGTCCGTCAATGTCGCATTGGTTGGAATCCGTATAATGTCAACGCGCGGTATCATAATTTCACGAACATTCGTATCATCCAGCCCCCGTACACCGCGAATCATTTCCCGTTCATCAGGGGTATCATTCATATGCGTACTACCCGGTATAACCGCACTAAATATTTTTTGAAGTAATGTTTGTCTCTTTTCTTTTCGCGTCATTATAGCACCTTATTCTAATACAAAGCGATGATATGCTTCCTGTCGTTTCAGCATCTCCCGGGCACTCGGGTGATTGTGTATATGCTCATAGCCTAAAATATGCAACACCCCATGCACTAACAATAATAACAGTTCTGTTTTAATAGTATGGCGCATTTCCCGCGCTTGTCGCTTTGCTGTATCCACTGAAATACAGACATCACCAAGAATCCCCGGCATTGGATCGTGCAGCGGATTTTTTCCTTCAACTTGTGAAAATGCAATAACATCAGTCGGTCCCATACGATGCAAGTATTTTTTATTCAGCCGTGTTATCATCGTATCAGTACACCATATAATATCAATCATTATTTCCTGCACGGCAACTGACCTACATAATCCCCGCGTATAGCGTGAGGGATTGTTCCACTCCGTTCGTAAAACTTTCATTACTGCTGCTTTTGTATACGTATTCGTGATAAAGCGTTGGCGTGCATGATTATGAATAGTAACTATCATTTTCTTTTCTTTGTGCGCTGTTTCTGCTTCACCGTAGTGCGTTTCGTCGTTGTATGTTTCGTTGTGTGTTTTTTAACGGATTGCTTTTTATTTTTATGTGAGCTGCTTTTCTGCGTTACGTGTTTCTGCAGCGTTTCAGTTGCACCATTCCGACCATTCCCATTCGTATCAGGGTATTCAATACGAGTATGAAAAATACCATTCAGAACATGCTCAAAAGCTCGCTGTATGCGTTCAACATCACGAAAGGTAAGGGGGCTATCACTTAATTGTCCGTCATTTATCCGAATATGAATGACCTTGCGAACAATACTTTGTAATGAATCACGATCAATTTTTTTCATCGCGCGAATAATAGCTTCAATATTATCAGCAAGCATAACAATTGCCGCTTCTTTTGTTTGCGGAAGCGGTCCGTTATACTGAAAATCTGACTTTTTATGTGTTTTTCGCAAGCGCCTCCCTTTTCCCAATGCCTGTGTATAAAAATACATTATCATAGACGTGCCGTGATGCTGTTCGATAATATCTATTATTTCAATGGGCAGTTTTAAACGCCGTGCTTGTACAATCCCTTCAGCAACATGACTTTTTATTAGGCGGCTGGATTTATCCGGTTTAAATTTATCATGCGCATTTTCATCCCGCTGATTCTCAATAAAATATTCGGGACGTTTTAATTTACCAATATCATGATAATACGCTGCAACCTTTGCTAATAATGAATTGGCATCAATTGCTTGTGCGGCAGCTTCTGCGAGATTGGATACCATAACGCTATGCTGATACGTACCGGGAGCTTCAAGTAATAACCGGCGCATGAGCGGAAGATTCAAATCAGCAAGTTCAATAAGTTTATGCGGTGTAATAATGTTTAATACTGTTTCAAAAAACGGCATCATACCGAATGCAAATACTACTGAGAAAAATCCATTCAAACCACCGAGTATATACGCCAGTTGAAACTGCTCAAGAGAATAGCGGTTAAAAATACCAAGTATGGTAACCAGTAAAATATAAACCCCGCTGATAATAAATGCTTTCAGCCAAAATAATGATCGTTTTTTAATAATTTGTTCAAGAAAAACAACTGCAGCGCCGCCGAAAAGCGGATACAGCATATCTGCCGGTTCTGACATGAGAATAAAACTGCCAAATATTGTAACCGATACAATTGACAACAACCCAACTTCAAACCCACAGGCTGCATACATCAAAACACCGACCACTCCCATCGGCAGCAACACCATCCACGAGAGACCATTAATAATATCAAATGAATATGAAAGAGCATAGAGCACATCAATAACGGTAAACATCACCACCGCAACAATGCAGACCATAATAAAAACTTTCAGTTTAGCCAATAAATGCGGATGCACATAAATGAAATAAAAATACGTTAATGCAAAAAATAACGCAACGATAAAAAAATCACCAATGAGCCCATTAATATTCCAATGTTCATGATAATATTTATACGCTTTTAATTTTGCAGCGGTTTCCGCAGTGATGGTTTCACCCGTATAGGCAATAACATGTCCTTTATCAATAATAATTGGTTTACGGACATCTGCCCGAGTGATTGATTTTCTGTTCTTTTCTGTTTGCACATCATCATAATAGACATTCGGTGAGATAAGATGCTCTAATACATCAGACAGTAACAGTATTTTATCTGAACGCAGCGGGCGGGTCTTTTCATAAATAAAATCATAGAGTACAATATTCGTCATAATAATTAATGAGGAGAACGGTACATTTTTTCTTCGTTCATCAGGCGCAGTATTATGAATGATAACTTTTGTATACCCGTTCGTCAGCTTCGCGAGAGAAAGATGGGCGGTCTTCATATCATACAAACCATGATTGTACATATATTCAATAAGATTATTTATTTTTGTATCAAGGTGATTATGATAAAAATATTCAGCCAGCACTTCAGCATTTGCTTTGCTGATACGTATCCCCTCAAAATACTTCAGCCGTGCAGATTTCTGAGCAGGGGTTAATTCTTCATTATCAATAATTGATCGAATGTATTCATAGTAACGGTCTAATTTTTTTCTAAGATCCCCGTCTTCTTCAAGCACTGAAACATCTATTTTTAATACCGGATTCACATTATGACGTGCTTGCCGAAATGCCTCTTCAGTTTCTTTCGGATCAATATAGTCGATATTTTGTTCTGCAACATACGTCCGTTCCGCCTGCTGTCCGATATTGGGTATGGCAATTCTTTTCGGCTGATCTTTATATGATGCCGCAATAACCGCAAAAAGAAATAATACAAAGGCAATGATAATTCGCAGAGTTTCTTCAACGGAAGGCGATAATGGCGTTTGGCGTATGTTTTTAATAAATTTTTGAACTGCTTTAATCATTATGTTTTTCTTTACTTTCTAACCGATCATACGCCGTAATAATATCCTGCACAATACGATGACGAACGACATCCTGTTTCGTTAAATATACAAATCCAATACCATCAATATCTTTGAGAATATCCTGAATGACTACCAATCCGCTTTGCCGATCATGCGGAAGATCAATCTGTGTGATATCACCGGTAATAATCATTTTTGAATTCAGTCCCAAGCGGGTTAAAAACATTTTCATCTGATCAGGACCGGTATTCTGCGCTTCATCAAGTACAATAAACGCATCATGCAATGTCCGTCCGCGCATAAATGCCAATGGTGCAATTTCAATAACCCCCTGATCAATGAAACGTTGAAAATGTTCATAATCCATCATATCAAAAATAGCATCATACAGCGGCCGCAGATAGGGGTCAACTTTCTGTGCTAAATCACCCGGCAAGAAACCTAATTTTTCTCCTGCCTCAACAACCGGACGCGTTAGTATAATTCGTTTTACTTTCTGATTTATAAGCGCATTGATTGCCAATGCCATGGCTAAATAGGTTTTTCCGGTACCGGCAGGACCGATACCAAAAACAATCGGATTATCAAGTATCGCGCGAAGATAGCGCCATTGTCCGAATGTACGTGCGGTGATCCGTTTCCCGTTTTTCGACACGGTAATACTATCTTTAAAAATACGAGAAATATCAAGCTTTGGATTATCATAGAGCGCAGAGATAATATAAACAATATCAGTTTTCTTTAACCGTATCCCATCATCAATTAAAGCAATAAGGATAGTGATGATCCGCTGTGCAATGCTTACTTCACGGTCATCATCCCCTTCAATAACTAATTCATTCCCCCGCCCAAACGCACGTATCGGAATACGCTGCTCAAGACCGGTTATGACGGGGCTGTTCTGACCAAGTATAATATCTGTTGCCCGTGCATTAAGAATGACTGTTTTTGCTTGTTTCAAAACCGTTTATTCATCCGGTGTCGTTTTTATTGAAAGTTCACGTAATTGTTCTTGTGTTACTTCAGACGGCATATCACTCATCATGCAAATACCACGCTGCGTTTTCGGAAATGCAATAACATCACGAATTGAAGGTTCATTGAGTAATAATGAAAGCCATCGATCCACTCCAAATGCAATGCCCGCATGCGGCGGCGCACCATATTGTAATGCCTCAATAAGAAATCCGAACTTCTCCTCTATCTCAGTTTGCGAAAGTCCCAGCACTTCAAATACTTTCTGTTGAATATCATTGCGGTGAATACGAACGCTACCCCCGCCAATCTCTTCACCATTTAATACAATATCGTACGCATCAGACATGAGTGCCCCGACATTAGAAAATGCGGTTTCCATATCAGTATTTTCAATGCGTGGCATGGTAAACGGATGATGCAAACTGTTCCAGCGTTTATCTTCTTCATTGTATTTAAACAACGGAAAATCAACCACCCATAAAAATGAATACGTATTCTCGGGAATACACTTAAGAATTTCTCCCAGCCTCTGCCGAACCGCTCCAAGTGTTTGAATAACCACTTTTTCTGTATCAGCACTGAAAAATACAATATCCCCTTCTTTAATTGCAAGTGCTGCTATTAATTCTTTCTGTATCGCCGGGGAAAGTTTCTTTGCAACAACGGATTCAAGTTCCCCGTTGCGCATTCGTGTCCATGCAAGTCCTTTCGCCCCCTGTGTCTGCGCAAACACAATCATATCATCAATATCTTTACGGGACATTATTTCACCGGCGCCAACGGCATTTATCGCCCAAACAATACCGCCGGATTCAATCACACTCGAAAATACTTTAAAATCACCCTTTTTAACAATATCACTGACATCCTGCACTTCAAGACCAAAACGAATATCCGGCTTATCACTGCAATATCGGTGTATTGCATCATGATATGATAATCGTGGAAAAGGAAGGTTTACCGTAATATTAAATACCTTCTGCATTGTATGGGCAATCATACGTTCGGTAATATCAAGCACACCGTCCTGATTAATAAATGACAATTCCATATCAAGTTGTGTAAACTCAAACTGACGGTTCTTTCGTTGATCTTCATCACGAAAACAACGTGCAAACTGATAATACCTATCCATTCCCGCTATCATCAATATCTGTTTAAAAAGCTGCGGTGATTGCGGTAAGGCATAAAACTTTTCTGGATTCAAGCGACTGGGGACTAAAAAATCTCGTGCGCCTTCAGGGGTTGATTTATTCAGAATCGGCGTTTCAATTTCAAAAAAACGCTCATCATTCAGAAAGTTTCGCACTGCCTGAAAAAACATATGCTTTATACGTAAGTTTCTGTTCATATTCGGGCGACGTAAATCAAGATAACGATAGCGAAGCCGGTTTTCTTCGGCAATATTTTCTTTTTCTTCGGTTATCTCAATCGGCGGTGTTTCCGATTTATTTAATAGTTCGACATCAGTTATTTCTATTTCTATCATACCGGTCGGCAGTTTCGGATTAACTGTTTCTTTACTGCGATTCATCACTGTACCGGTTGCTGCCAGTACATACTCAGTACGAAAATGGTCTGCTTCAGCATGTGCTGCTGCATTCACTTCTTGACGAAAAACAATTTGTATAAGGCCGGTATAATCACGTACATCAATAAACTTTACACCGCCATGATCACGCCATGAATGCACCCATCCGGTTACCGTAACCGCCTGACCGACTTCTTTGACTGTTAATTCTCCACAATAATGTGTTCTCGTATTCTTCAAGTGCATTCTCCATTATCAAAATTTTCAATAATTATTTCTGTATATTTCTTTCTGCGAATAGGTTGTAAAAAACAGCAATAAGAGCGCCGAAAATAAACCCATCCAAACCGGCATAAATACAATTAATCCCTAAATCCGTAATATACCCCCATAATCCGGGAGAACGTCCGCTGTTAATGACAATATTCCATGGATGCAACGGTTGCCAATAAACACGTATAAACTCAACAATATCGCCGCTGAAAAACTCCCAAATGGAAAGCATCAGCATCATTGATACACAGGCACCGGCAACAGCAAACCCGAATTGTGGTGATTTTAATTTCATATTCCTTCTCTCATTACTCCATATTATAGTATTGGAAATCGTTCCTTTAATAAGTGCAACCCTCTTTTTGTAACACTCTCACGAGGTGCGGTCAATTTATTTTTTATCCTCTGTAATGCATTATCAATAGTTTTTTCGCTCACACCCATATTAATGGCCATATCGGTATAACGCATCCCGCCAAGATAATGATAAAGAACGGTACGCTCTAATCGGGATAGTTTCATACGGAATGACTTTTCAACTTCATCCCATACTTCCTGTTTAATAACTGATTCTTCGGGATTTGATTCATCGGCGGCTAATGATTCACTAATCGGGAAACCGCCCGCATCCTGTGAAAACAATGATTTTGCTGTATTTAAAGGTTCATGACGGCGACGAGAAGCCATTTTTACTGCATTAATAATATGATTTCTAATAATAACACCGGCATACGTGCTGAAACTTGCTGAATGTGCAGGACGATACTTTGAAATTGCCGTTGATACAGCGATCAACCCCTCCTGAATTAAATCATCAGTATCACCGCCAAGGATATAATACGAACGTACCATTGAACGTATCATTTTCTGATAATGCTTTAATAAATGCCGCTCAGCACGCCAATCACCCTGTTGTGCAAGTGCCACTAATTCTTCATCTGTCATTGTTGTATACATAATTTTATAGTCATAATGGTAATGAAACAAATCGCCGGTGTCAAGTACCAAGGGAATACTGTCTCATTTTTTATCATTGCGTTATTTATTACGTAACAGAGTATATCGGGAAATTGGCGATAATAGATGCCTTTGAATTGTACTATTATCGTTTTTAAGAAACATCCGATATTATTAGTACAAACAGTAATAGGAGTTATTATGTCACAATCATCATTATCTTCATTAATTCAGGATTATTTACATGTTAACGGTGTTGATATCACTGTCCGTTTGAGTGATGGTTCAAAAATACGACTAAATAATGCAATTATCACGCACAAAGGAATTGTTAATCATTATCTTGAAAACCCTGAAAATACTGCTATCCCATTTAGTGAAGTCAAACATGCAGAGTTTAGCGCTGCATAATATGGACTTCTTCAGATAGCAACAATTCCATCAAATAAAAACGGCTTTTATACGTCATTCTCTTTTTTATACCCACTATTTTTATTTTCGTATTGTACACTATAAGAAAAATGGCAATTACAGTATTGTCTCTCTTCTCAGGGCATGTGTCATTATTACAACATTGCATTACCTTATAAATAATAATCATTATTATATGTTGACAATTATTATGAAACCGATACCATACTAAGTGTTGTATTTTTTGGAGGGTTTCATGAGGCGGAAAACGCTTTTATGTGTACTATTTTTTACTTACCTAATCGTTTTCATGGGATGTAATTCATTAAAAAACACGCTCACGAGGAACAATAGCCCTTCATTTAAAGGTGAAGCCGCTACTATTATTGATAATTTTGATGATCACTATGATGATGAGTCACAGACAATTGATTCTTTCTGGTATGCATACTCCGATAAAGACGACAACCCCGAATCAAAAACCGTATTTACATATACCCGCGATACAGAAATAAAATATAACGGAACAGCATCATTGCGTGTTGATTTTAATGTTCCTGATCCGGATAAATCATACGCCGGTATTGCGATGGAGTTTGATACTGCGAAAGATTGGACTGCTTCCTATGGTATACTTGCACACGTAAAAGCAAATAAACCCGGACTGAAAGTTATTTTTGTTCTTTTATTTGATGACCCCTCACAAACTTTTGCCGATAGTTTTGGTCAAACACCGTTTGAATATCGTTATACGATTACGGAAGATAATATTGATTCATTTCAGGAAGTGTTCATTGCATGGGATAAACTAATAAAAGCGGAATGGATCGGTAAAAGCGGAATGAATAAACCGGATTTTTCACATGTTATTGGTCTTGAAATCATCCCGGAATCCGCACAATCCGGCACATATTGGATAGATGATATCCGACTTGCCGGAAATACCGATATCAATGCTGCCGCCGCTTCAGAATTGGTACATATTGATGTCTCGCCAATAAAAATAAACAATGTTGGTTATCGCCCCAATGATATAAAATGTGTTTATATAACAAAAAATGCTCCGTCATTCTCGGTAAAAAAAGGCGGTAAAGAAGTCTTTACTGATAAATTTATATCCGCCGGTATTGATGCTGATGCCGGTGAAGAAGTATTTGTCGGAAACTTTTCCGGACTTACCGAGCCGGGAAAATATACTATTGAAATTAAAGGTATCGGGACATCACAAGAGTTTACGATTAGCGATAATGTATACCAATCGGTTGTTGAAACGGTTATGAATGGTATGCTCTTCTGGCGCTCCGGACAAAGCGTTCACCAATCAGGTATACAATATAATATCGGACACCCGAGTGATGCACACTGCATCATCTATAATTCCGATACAACGATTGATGTTTTCGGCGGATGGTACGATGCCGGCGGTGAATTCGGTAAATATGTACCAACCGGTGCATTTTCAGCAGATCTCCTGCTTCTCACGTACCAGTTGTATCCGGATAAGTTTACGGATAAACAATCCACGATTCCCGAAGCCGGTAACGGTATTGCCGATATTCTCGATGAAGCTCGATGGGAACTTGAGTTTTTATTGAAAATGCAAAAAGATAATGGTTCATTCCGGCATAAAGTATCCGAAGTAACTTTTGGCAATTTCCGTACTCCCGATACTGATACTACACAACGCTATGTCTACGGTATCAGTTCTCAGGCAACTGCTGATGCAACAGCCGTTCTTGCACATGCCGCATATATTTTTAATGACGTCGATAATGAGTTTGCAACGAAATGTTTATCCGCCGCAGAAAACGGATGGGATTGGCTGATACAACATCCTGATAATATTAAATTCAGGAATCCGAATGAAGTACAAACACGTCGCTATAATATTGATAATGATAGTGCATGCCGACTCTGGGCGGCTATCAATCTTTATTCAGCAACCGAAGCGCGTATGTATCATGATTATATTGATAAAAACTTTAATAAACCGAATTATCCGGAACTGGATATTATTGATATCGGGTGGGATGAGCCCTATATTATTGCATTAGTTGAATATTTACTCTTGCCGACTGCTGATGATAAATTAAGCAGTAAAATACAATCACGACTTAATAAACAAGCAAAACGTATTATGAAATTTAAGGAAACTCCCGGTTATCATGTAGTCATTCACGGCAACAATGGATACGGATGGGGAACATCCAACGGCATTGTCCTTGGACGCCTCCTGACCCTTTCGCTTTCCGGACGTCTTCTCGGTGAAGCTGAATACAATACCTATGCTTTGTCACAGATAAACTATATTCTTGGTGCTAATACGTTAAATAAAACCTATATAACGGGAGTCGGAACTAATCCCGTTATGCAGCCCCATCACCATGCTTCAATTATTGCACAAACACCGGCACCGGGTTTAATCGTTGCCGGTCCGGCTGGTCCTCGTCAAGGTGCAGATCAGCGTATTAAAAGTCTCTGGCGTGCATATTTACCGGTTGCAAAATGTTATGTTGACGGATGGAAAGCATATACAACGAATGAACCAACTATTGATAACAGCGCTTTATTCATTCTGGCAATTGCATCATTCATTTAATATCAATAACCATTACTATAATAATACAGCATATTTGATGCATATAATTACTGCCGTTCGCAGTTTACTGCACAATACTGCGATACGAGGCTTCAGCATTATATGATGAACGAACTAATGGGGCTGATTGGACTGCTTTAAAACCCATCTGACGCGCTAATACTTCCAGTTCATGAAACTCATCCGGGTGATAATATTTCTGAACCGGTGCATGTTTTCGCGAAGGCTGCAAGTACTGACCAATATGCACAATATCAACACGACTTAATAAAAGATCAGATAATACTTCTTTTATTTCGGTATATGATTCGCCAAGTCCTACCATCACTGCGGATTTCGTTATCAGTGACGGGGCAATCTCTTTTACTTTTTTTAAAACGAATAATGATTGCCGGTAATCAGCGTGCGGACGCATTGCAGAATACAATGATTGAACTGTTTCGATATTATGCCCGTATACTGCCGGTTGACACGCTATGATTTTTTTATGAGCATTAATATCACCTGAAAAATCAGGAACCAGCACTTCCACTTTTGTTTGAGAGCATTCACGTATAATATGGGATATTGTTGCCGCCCATTGACCGGCTCCCCCATCCGATAAATCATCCCGTGTTACTGAAGTAATAATAACATATGCTAATGATAAATCATTAACAGCAGCAGCAATAC